>ENA-OWPL01000005-OWPL01000005.1-human-gut-metagenome-genome-assembly--contig:-NODE-5-length-246849-cov-15.099257_pt1 | contig 246849 bp, 236 predicted proteins | sample MGYA00248263_ERZ651844 | MGnify/ENA primary metagenome ERZ651844 (study PRJEB26924, sample SAMEA4378256) | human gut metagenome | biome: human gut; feature: human-associated habitat; material: faeces...
GCGGCTATTGGAAACTTGTTCAACGGGATTTATAAAGTCGCTTGCTTTACCTTTTCGAAGTGCGGTATTTGATAATTTACAACGCCAAACCTTTCATTGTAGGGGGCGGCGACTCGACGCATCAACGGCGGTAATGCCACGACATCCACACTCCGTCTCACTGCCTGCCGCAGATAAATAAACTCTTTCAGGAGAAACGCCATGAAAAAACCGCGTTCCAAGAAAAAAATAATAATTTCCGTCCTCTGCGTGCTGCTTGCGCTCGCCGTATTGACCCCGTGCGCGATAAACGCCGCCGTGATGATAAGCGCGAGCAAGTATATCATCAGCGCGGACGAGGCGGCCGGGCGCGAGACGGACTGCGTATTGGTGCTCGGCGCAAGGGTAAACTCCAACGGCACCCTGAGCCATATGCTCGAGGACAGAATGAGCACGGGCGTTGACCTGTATCAAGCCGGCGCGGGCAAAAAGATACTCGCCAGCGGCGACCACGGCAGGGACTCCTACGACGAGGTCAACCATATGAAGCAGTACGCCGTCGGCAGGGGCGTTGACCCCGACGATGTGTTTCTCGACCATGCGGGCTTCTCGACCTATGAGTCGATGTACCGCGCCCGCGACGTGTTCGAGGTCAAGAGCACGATAGTCGTCACTCAGAAATACCACCTCTACCGCGCGGTCTACAATGCGCGCCGCCTGGGTATCGACGCCTACGGCGTTGCGGCGGACAAGCGCGTCTACGGCAAGCCCGTATATAATTTTGTGCGCGAGAGCCTCGCCCGGTGCAAGGACTTCTTTATGTGCATTTTCAAGCCCGAGCCGACTTATCTCGGCGAGGTTATCCCGATAAGCGGCAGCGCGTCGCTCTCGGACGACACCGAATACTGACAGTTTCAAGGAGAAAGATATATGCGACTTGGCATTTTCGGCGGCACCTTCAATCCGCCGCACATGGGGCACATAAGGCTTGTTACCGCCATCGCGGACAAGCTGCAGCTCGACCGCGTTCTCATTATTCCGGCGTCGATTCCGCCGCACAAGCACGTCTTGAACCTTGCTCGCAGCAGGGACAGATTCGAGATGTGCCGCCTGAGCTTTGAGGGCGACCGTCGGTTTTCGGTCTCCGATACGGAGCTGCTCCGCGTGGGTAAGAGCTACACCTATGACACCCTCTGCGAGATAAAAAAGAAATATCCCGACGCAGAGCTGTTTTTGATAGTCGGCTCTGATATGCTCGCCACCTTTGACGAGTGGTACCGCTATCACGACATACTCATGATGTGCACCCTCTGCGCCGCCTCACGCAAGCCGGGCTTCGTGCCCGAGCTCGAGGGCAAGTTCACGCCGGAGGAGATAGAGAAGATAAAATTCATCGAGATACCCGTTTTCGAGGTCAGCTCGACGCTTATCCGCCGCAGGCTCTCCGAGCGCGAGAGCACTCAGGGACTTATATCCGACAAGGTGCGCGACTATATAGAACAAAAGGGGCTTTACACTTGAACGTACCCGAGAAATACAGAGAATATGACGAGCTTTTGAAATCCAAGCTCGACGAATACAGATACATTCACTCGCTCGGCGTTGCAAAGAGCGCAAGACACTTAGCCGAGCTCTACGGCTCCGACCCCGAAAAGGCCTATTTTGCGGGGCTTATGCACGACGTTATGAAGAACGCCGCGCCCGAGGAGCAGTTGCAAATGATAAAAAAAGCTGATATAATATTATCTTCATCCGAGCGCCTGAACCGCAAGCTCTGGCACGCGATTTCCGGGGCGGCTTTTTTGAAGCTCGAGCTGAATATCACCGACCCCGATATAATCGGCGCTGTGCGCTGGCACACGACGGGCAAGGCGGGCATGACGAAGCTCGAAAAGACCGTCTATCTCGCGGATTTCATAAGCGCGGACAGAAAATATCCCGATGTTGATAAGGTGCGCGAGCTCGCAGAGCACTCTTTGGAGGGCGCGATGCTCTACACCCAGAGATACTGCATATCAAAGCTCCTCGCCGACGGAATGATAATCGACCCGTCGAGCGTGGACTGCTACAACGAACTTATAACCGAGAGGAGTTCAGAAGAATGACCCCGAAAGAGCTGACAAACGAAACAGTAAAAATACTCGACAAGAAAAAGGCAATCGATATCACGGCGATAAAGACCGACGAGCTGACGATAGTCTCCGACTACTTCGTTATTGCGACCGGTACCTCTAACACCCACGTCAAGAGCCTCGCCGACGACCTCGAATACGAGATGGGCAAGCTCGGCGTTGCGCCCGAGCACATAGAGGGACGCGCGACGGGCTGGATTCTGCTCGACTTCGGCAGCGTACTCGTCCACATATTCCAAAAGGAACAGCGCGAATACTACAACCTCGAGCGTCTTTGGAACGACGCACAGCAGCTTGACATAAGCGACCTGCTGACCGACTGAGAGAGAACATCCGAAAGGAATGACATAAATTATGGCAAACTACGATTTTAAATCCATTGAAAAGAAGTGGCAGGACCGCTGGGAAAAAGAGGGCACGTTTAAAGCTGTAGACGACTTCTCTCTGCCCAAGTTCTACGGACTCATAGAGTTCCCCTATCCGAGCGGCGCAGGTATGCACGTCGGCCACATCAAGGCATATTCCGGCATGGAGGTCATCTGCCGCAAGCGCAGGATGCAGGGCTACAACGTCCTGTTCCCGATAGGCTTCGACGCCTTCGGTCTGCCCGCCGAGAACTATGCGATAAAGACCGGCACTCATCCCCGCATTGTCACCGACCGCAATATCCATAACTTCACCGGTCAGCTAAAGCGCGTCGGCTTCGCGTTCGATTGGAGCCGCGTTGTCGATACGACCGATACCGACTACTATAAGTGGACTCAGTGGATCTTCCTCAAGATGTTCGAGCACGGACTCGTTTTCCGCGACAAGGCGTTCGTCAACTACTGCCCGAGCTGCAAATGCGTGCTCTCCAACGAGGACTCGCAGGGCGGCAAGTGCGATATCTGCCACAGCGACGTTGTTCAAAAGTCAAAGGACGTCTGGTTTTTGCGCATAACCGAATACGCCGACAAGCTCCTCGACGGGCTCAAGCACGTCGATTTCCCCGCCAACATCAAGGCTCAGCAGGAGAATTGGATAGGCCGCTCGACCGGCGCGTTCGTCAACTTCACCCTCTCCGGCACGGACGAGACCATGCGCATATACACCACCCGCCCCGACACCCTTTTCGGAGTCACCTTTATGGTCATGGCTCCCGAGCATCCGCTCATCGATAAATATTCCGAGCGCATCTCGAATATGGACGAGGTCGAAAAATACCGCGCAGAATGCGGCAAAAAGACCGAGTTCGAGCGCACTCAGCTCGTCAAGGACAAGACAGGCGTCAAGCTCGACGGTCTCACCGCGATTAACCCCGTCAACGGCAAGGGGATCCCGATTTTCATCTCCGACTATGTCATGATGGGCTACGGCACGGGCGCTATTATGGCGGTTCCCGCCCACGATCAGCGCGACTGGGATTTTGCAAAGACCTTCGGCATAGACATCGTTCAGGTCATCAAGGGCGGCGACATTGAAAAAGAGGCCTACACCGGCGACGGTGAGATGATAAACTCCGATTTCCTCAACGGAACGGACAACAAAAAGGAATCCATAGAGAAGATGCTTGTGTTCCTCAAGGAGCGCGGCATAGGCGAAAAGGGCGTTCAGTATAAGATGAAGGACTGGGCGTTCAACCGCCAGCGCTATTGGGGCGAGCCGATTCCGATTATCCACTGCCCGAACTGCGGCATGGTAGCAGTGCCCGAAAACGAGCTTCCGCTCAAGCTCCCCGAGGTCGAGAACTTCGAGCCCGGCGAGGGCGGCGAGAGCCCGCTTGCAAAGATAGATTCCTTTGTCAACTGCACCTGCCCGAAGTGCGGCGCACCCGCCAAGCGCGAGACGGACACCATGCCCCAGTGGGCAGGCTCGTCCTGGTACTTCCTGCGCTACATCGACCCGCACAACGACAAGTGCTTCGCCGACAAGGATAAGCTCAAATATTGGCTTCCCGTCGACTGGTACAACGGCGGCATGGAGCACGTCACGCGCCACCTCATCTATTCGCGCTTCTGGCACCGTTTCCTCTATGATATCGGCGAGGTTCCCGTCCCGGAGCCGTATGCAAAGCGCTCGGGATTAGGACTCGTGCTCGGCGCGGACGGCGTGAAGATGTCGAAGTCGCGCGGCAACGTCGTCGACCCCGACGATGTTATCAAGAAATACGGCGCGGACACCCTGCGCACATATATAATGTTCATGAGCGACTACTCGGCCTCCGCCCCGTGGAAAGAGAGCGGTGTCAAAGGCTGCAAGCGCTTCCTCGAGAGAGTCGCGTCACTCGCGGATATCGCAAGCGGCAGAGGCACGACCGGGAAGCTCGAGTCGATAATGAACAAGACGGTCAAAAAAGTCTCACAGGATATCGAGGATATGAAGTTCAACACCGCTATCGCAGCGATGATGACCTGCCTCAACGAGATAAACGAGGTCGGCTCGCTGACTAAAGACGAGCTGTCCGTATTCCTCCGCCTGCTCTGCCCGTTTGCCCCGCACCTGTGCGAGGAGATGTGGGAGCAGCTCGGCGGCGAGGGACTTTGCTCAACGGCGCAGTGGCCCGACTATGACGAGAGCAAGTGCGTTGACGACGAGATAGAGATAGCCGTTCAGGTAAACGGCAGAGTCCGCGACCGCTTCACCGTCCCCGCCGATATAGACGCCGCGGGCGCAATAGCCGGAGCGAAAGCGCTCGACAAGGTGAAGGAATTCACCGACGGCATGGTGTTCGTCAAGGAGCTGTATGTTCCCGGCAAGCTTGTCAACCTCGTTGTTAAGCCGCAGTAAAATAATCAAAAAATAAAAAATCTCCCAAGCGGTTGACAATAAATTTCACCTGTTGTATAATTAAGAGCAAGCTTATGCTTATTAGCCCTTGCAATTGCAGCGGAGGGAGGGAATATTAATGAGTCAGGTCAAAGTTAAAGAGAACGAATCTCTCGAGAGCGCACTCAAGCGTTTCAAGAGACAGACTTCCAGAGACGGAGTTATCCAGGAGGTCCGCAAGAGAGAGCACTATGAGAAGCCTTCGGTCAAGAGAAAGAAGAAGTCTGAGGCAGCTCGCAAACGCAAGTACAAATAAGTACCTGCACTGTACAATTGTACATTTAAAGGCGGTGGGAATGGTTTCTCGCCGCTTTTTTCGGAGTTTTTAAAGGAGGAATAAGTCATGATTTTCGAAAAGTTTCTTTCGCTTTTGCCGCCCGAGCTCGACGGTGCGCTGGTAATGTCCGAGGAGAACAGACGTTATTTCACCTCATTCCCGTCGTCGGACGGCGCACTGCTCATTTCGAGAAACGGCACTGTGTTTCTCACCGACTCGCGCTATGTCGAGGCGGCACAGAAGAAGATAACCGTCTGCCCGGTGAGACTCTCAAAGAACTTGAGCACCGAGCTGCCGCAGCTTATGAGCGAATTTAAAATAAATAACCTCGCCGTTGAGACGACAAGGCTCACCGTCGCTCAGTTCGAGGATTTCACAAAGTGGATGTCCGACACCGGAATCTGCACCGAGAACTACGCCGACCGCGCAATAGACGCTTTGAGAATGGTCAAGTCCGATGAGGAAGTGGCCCTCGTCTGCGAGGCTCAGGCGATAGCCGAGCGCGCCTTCGACCACATTCTCGGCTTCATAAAGCCCGGCGTGACAGAGCGCGATATTCAGCTTGAGCTCGACTACTATATGCTCAGAAACGGCGCAGAGGCTCTCTCGTTCGAGACGATAGCCGTCAGCGGAGTCAACTCCTCCATGCCGCACGGCGTGCCCTCGGACAAGAAAGTCGAAAGCGGCGAGTTCATTACCATGGACTACGGCGCGGTCGTCGGCGGCTACCACAGCGACATGACGAGAACCGTCGCCGTCGGCTCTGTGAGCGCGGAGCAGAAAAAGATTTACAATACCGTGCTCGAGGCGCAGCTCGCCTCTATGGAGAAGATGGCACCCGGAGTTTCCTGCTTCGACGCAGACAAGGCGGCGCGTGATGTCATAACTGAGGCGGGCTACGGCGAATTCTTCGGCCACGGCACGGGTCACGGCGTAGGCGTGGAGATTCACGAGCAGCCGCGCGTCTCGCCCCACGCGAAGAAGGACGAGCTTCTCGCCCCCGGACATCTTGTCACCGCAGAGCCCGGCATCTACCTGCCCGGCCTCTTCGGAGTCAGGATAGAGGATATGGTGCTCATCACCGAGACGGGCAGCCGCGGACTCACCCACTCTCCCAAGGAGCTTATCATACTTTAAAAATTTTGCCCCGTATGTACCTTGCATACGGGGATTTTTTTGCTAAAAATTTTTGCGCGCAGTCTTTGTATTTTTTTGTTGACCTTTTTTATTTCTTTTGTTAAACTTGTGATAGGAGGGATAACCTATGGAAAAACTGAGAAAAACAATATATGATGTCCTCGTATTTATCATCTCACTCTGTATCACCGGGTCTATTTCCGTATCAAACGTAAAAACCAAGGACACGAGCCATGTCAAGCTCACCGTTGACGAAACCTCTATGCAGCAGGAGATTGCGGGCTGGGGCGCCGCCGCCGCATGGTGGCCGCAGGTCGCGGGAGCAAGCGACAACGCGGAGGAAATTACGAAGCTACTCTTCAGCAAGGAGGGTCTCGGGCTCAACATCTACCGCTTCAATGTCGGCGCGGGCGAAAAGCAGAACCCAGATTCGAGGCTTGACAGGGATTCGTGGAAGCGCACGGAGAGCTTCCTTGTCTACAACGAAAAGACCGGCAAATACGAGTACGACTGGTCGCAGGACGCGGAGTCCATGAAGATTCTCGATCTCGCCATGAGCTACGGCTGCGTGGATTCGGTCGTCCTCTTCTCGAACTCCCCCCACTTCTCGATGACCGTCACCGGTCAGGCGAGCGGCGGCTTCAAAAAGCATCAGAACAACTTAAAGCCCGAATGCTATCAGGAATATGTCGACTATTTCCTTGACATAACCGAGCACTTTATCGAGCTCGGCTATCCCGTCAAATATATCAGCCCCGTCAACGAGCCGCAGGCCTCTTGGGGCGGCGACCATGTCGCTCAGGAGGGCTGCCACTATGACACCGAGGAGCTTTTCAAGCTCTACCGACTCTTTGCAAAATCTATAAAGGCTCGCGGGCTCGATGTTAAGCTCTCGATGTGCGAGGTTTCAAAAATAACCAGCAAGACCTTCGATTATCTCAAATATATCTATAACGACCCCGAGCTGCGCGAGGTGCTCGGAACATATGCGTACCACGCCTATTGGTCGGATATCAACTATTTCCTCAAGGGCTGGTGGGGCAAATATATAAAGAAGTTCCCCGGCGTCATCTATGATATGTCCGAGTGGTGCGAGCTGCCCGTCACCATGTCCAACAAATCAACCCGCAGCGCGCTGTTTATGGCGCGCGTCATGGCGCAGGATATGTTCATTTCCAACGCCTCCATATGGTCTGCCTGGGTCGCGGTCAGCGAAGGAGACGAATACGGCGACGGACTGATAATCGCAAACCACGACTGCAGCGAGTTCTATGTCGCCCAGAGATACTATGCCATGGCGCATTTCTCAAAATTCGTGCCGGAGGGCAGCCGTCTCATCTCCTGCACAAAGGACGTCAACGACAGATTCTCATCGAGGAGCCGCGAAAAGCTTGAAAGCTATATGAGCTTCCGCACGAACACCGCCGCTTTCCTGACTCCGGACGGAAAAATCGTCCTCGTTATTGTCAACGGCGGAGAGGAACACACCTTCTCCCTCAACGGCATAGAGGGTCGGGACCGTCTCAAGACCTATACGACCGACGGAAACAGAAAGGTCAAGCTCACCTATGACGGCGAATATCGGCAAACGCTGACAATTCCCGCCTACAGCATCACCACGGCAATATTCGAATAACCGCGCACTCCGCAAAAGTGTTTAACAAAACGGCAAATCCTGCCCGAGGGATTCCTTGGGTAGGATTTTTTGTGTATACGGCGCGGAAAACGGGAATTGCGGGGGGGAGTTATAAGCGGTACACCGTAGGGGTGAACTTCGTTTGCCCTCAGAAACCACAGCGGCTAATCCGTGCAATAACCCCTCTGCCTCGCCTCCCCCATAATTGCAGCTGCGCCGCAACTCCCGTTCATCCCGCCAAACAAAAAAGGCCTCCGTATGCTGTCACACGGAGGCTTCGTTTTTTGTTCTGTTTTACTTTACCTGCTTTATCTTGTTTCCGGAGACGAGGAACGCGTGCTCGGAAATCTCCATCATTGGGGTGTCGTTGACGGAATCGGTATAGAAATTGTCGATTGTCGTATCGGGGTACATCTCCTTGAAGCGGTCAACCTTTTTCGCGCGGAAGCAGAGGTCGACTATGTGCGCGTTGCCGTCGGTGCGCGAGCAGATGTAGTTCTTGATGTTGAGTCTGTGCATGACCTCGTCGAGCAGCATCTCGGGGCTCGCGGAGATTATCACGTCATCATCCTGCCTCTGGCGGAAATAGAAGGGCTTTATCTTGTGGATATTCGTATCCCAGAACTCGGTCACGAGCGCATCGAAATCCTCTATGCCCTTGTAGTACTCGGTGACGACATCGGAATACTGCTCAAGCGCTTCCTCGGCGTTTATCGTGCCCTTTGTGTATTTGTAGAGTCCGCTGAAAACGTCGGGAATGTACTTGACGAGCGAGGGGTCTTTCTTGAAAAGAAAGACAAACAGGTCAAAAAAGCTTTCGCCGTCGTAGATCGTGTTGTCAAAATCGTAAACATTCATTTTCATTTTCTCCTTGTTCGGGAAGTTCTGCACACATCCCAAAGTTATTTTCTCCTCTAAATAATACCATATTTTTAACTGTTTGTAAAGACGTCCTGTGCGATTGACTAAACGGGATTTAATTGGTATAATGATATGAGGTATGTACGAAAATAAGAAAGGACTGAAAAACGATGATAAAAATAGCTCCTTCAATGCTCGCAGGCGACTTCTCCCGCATGGGCGAACAGGCCGCAATGATAGAAAAAGCAGGCGCCGATTGGCTCCATTTAGACGTTATGGACGGGCATTTCGTGCCCAATATAACCTTCGGCGCGCCGATTATAAAAAGCATACGCGACAAGAGCTCTCTCGTCTTTGACGTTCACCTGATGATAAGCGACCCGCTCAAATATGTTCCCGACTTTGTAAAGGCGGGCGCGGACGTTATCACGTTCCATATTGAGTCGGATTCCCCTGTCGACGAGACTGTTGACCTCATCCGCTCGTCGGGCTGCAAGGCGGCTCTCTCCGTCAAGCCCGGCACTCCCGTCGAGAGCGTTTTCCCCTATCTCGACAAGCTCGACATGGTACTCATTATGACCGTTGAGCCCGGCTTCGGCGGTCAGAAGTTCATGGCGGATATGATGCCCAAGATAACCGCCCTGCGCGAGGAGTGCGAGAGGCGCTCGCTCGATATTGAGATTCAGGTCGACGGCGGCATATCCGCAAAGACCATTGAGGAGCCCGCGCGCCGCGGCGCCACTGTCTTTGTCGCGGGAAGCGCCGTGTTCGGAGCGGACGACCCCGCTCAGGCGATAGCTCAGATGAAATCCATTGCCGCAGGCTGCAAATAATCAGCCGCCGAAAAGCCTTTTCAACGCATCTCTCTCCGATATGCACCTCCAGTGCTCGCGGGTATGCGATGCCGAGAATGGCGAGTCTATCGGCGTGCCGAATTCGCTTAATATATGCTCGGGCACGTCGGTCGGGCTTTCGCCCATAAGCAGGCGGTATCTGCCCTCCGACTCGTAGAGCCCGCCGCTTTCGCAGCGTCCGCCGAGCGCGTGCGCCGCGTCCATGACGGCGTCGAGCGAATAAAACTCGTATACGGCGGTATTTTCCCCCTTTTTTATCGACGGGGTGCGGACCGCACGCGAGCCGTCGGCGCAGAGGGTGAACTTCAAAATGCACCCGCCCCTGCCCGCAGGCACGGCCTCGATTATCATCCGCCCGCTCGGGTCGATGTCGCGTTTTAATTCGTGACCCGCTCGGTCGAGCAGGGTCCAGACCACGCGGCGCGTCTCGATATTCGAGTAGTCCATCTGCTCGTATGTAATGTTGAGCGCGTCCATGTCGCGCGCCGAGAGCTCGATGGTTATCCTGTTTTCCGCCGGCGCAAGTATCTTCAAGCGCTTCCCCTCCTTATAAATCAGAAAGTCTCTGCCTTATATAATATTACGCGCCCCCTCGGCGTGCAATGCAAAATTTTTGCCAGCTGAAAAAAAGGCAAAAAGAAAGGTTGATTTTATGGCAAAATTCAAACGCATAAAAACGCCTAAAAGTCCCTACATGAGCTATCTGCTCATGCTCGCCGCTCCCGCGATAGTCGCCTGGTATTACTACGGCGCGTTCGCGTTCAGGGCGATACTTACGGGAGTAGTCAGCGCGGCAGCCGTTGAGGCCGTCGCTCTGCTGATAATGAAAAGGAATCTGAGTCTCCTGTCCGATATGCACGCGGTATTTACGGGGCTTGCCGTAGCCATGCTTCTGCCCGCCACGGCTCCCGTCTGGCTGATAGCCTCGGGCGCCGTCTTTGCCGTTCTCGTTGCGAAGATACCGTTCGGCCCCGCGCATAAGGCTCCGTTCGTGCCCGCCGCGGCGGGAATCGCGTTTTTGACGGTCTGCTTCCCGGACGAGGTTTTCAAATATCCCGCCATTGACTCCGCGTCGTTCGACGTCTTTGAGGCGGGCTCCTCCCTCGCCGCTCAGCTGAGCGCGGGCGGAATACAGCACGTAAACTCAGTCGGCATAATGTCGATAATCTCCGGCAACGTAGCCGGCGCTCTGGGTACCTGCTGTTCAATAGCGCTGCTCGGCTCCTGCGCCCTGCTCGCCGTCGGAAAACCCAAGAGGCTCATAAACGTCCTCGGCTTTCTCACCGTGTGCTCCCTGCTTGCGGTAATTTTCCCGCGCGGCTCGTTTTCAAGACCGGTGTCCCTGCTCACGGAACTCTGCGCCGGCAGCCTGCTCTTCTCCTGCATTTTCTTCGTCACCGACCCCGGTACAAGCCCGAAGCCCCCGCTGACAAGATTTATCTACGGCGCGTTCGCCGGACTTATATGCATGATCCTGCGTTACTTCGGCACGTTTGAGGACGGCACCTGCTTCGGCATACTGCTCACAAACGCCTTCTGGCCGCTGGTCGAAAGTGCGCTGAGAAAGATAGGCTACAACAGACTCATTGAAAAATCCATGAAAAAAAGCGCGGAAAAGAAAAAGCGGAAAGCAGCGTTAAAGGGAGGTGAGCCGGCATGAAGTCAGGCAAAAAGTATTCATTCTCCGACGCGCTGTTCAGCAGCACGCTCATTCATAACCCCGTGCTCATTCAGGCTGCGGGTCTCTGCGCGATAGTCGCGGTCGCAACGACCCTCAAGACGGCCGTTTTGCTCGCGGCGGCATTCTTCCCCGTGCTTATAATCACGCAGATTTTCGCCTGCGTGGCTCTCAAGCGCGTGCCGAGATGGATAAGAGTTGCGATATATTTGCTCCTCGGCACGGCAATAATCTCCGGTATAATCTACGCCATTGATATCTTTGTGCCGGAAATCCGTCTGGGCGCGGGAATATATCTCGCCCTGACGGCGGCGAACTCGATAATCGCACTGCACTGCGAGAAGCTCGCGGTCAAGACCGACCTGCGCCACGCATTTTTTGACTCCGTGGCAACCGCGCTCGGCTATGCGGCGGTCATTATTCCCGTCGGCGCTCTGCGCGAGATAATAGGCTCGTCCACAATATGGGGCGTAAACATCAGAATCCCCGTTATATATCCGGCGGTGCTCATGCCGTTCGGCGGATTTATATTTATCGCATTCTTCGCCGCCGCGCTCAAGGCGCTGATAAACAAGCGCTTCCCCGAGCAGTCGGCAGAGACCGAGATGAAGATAAAGAAAACCTCGGTTATAGTCAGCAAGAAGAATCTTCCCGAAAATGCGGCTCCCGTCAAGGCGGAGGAGACTCCCGACGCAGAGGAGAGCGTTGAAAGCGAAGAAAGAACCGAGCCCGAGGAGACGGCAGAGACCGTCGAGGTTATTGAAACCGTTGAGGCCGCGGAGGAAGAACCGGATGACCTGTCCCACTTCGAGCCGCTCGACGGCGACAACAGCTTTGATTTGGCGGATATCTTTGCCGACGACGAAAATGACGGCAAGGACTACGGCTCGGCGTTCAACCGCCTCTTTGACGAGGCAGAAGATTTTAACTCCGACGAAAAGAAGGAGGGAGACAAATGAACATGACCTGGTTTTTTGATCTGCTCTCCACCGCGCTCTACACCGTGTTCATTCAGAACCTCGTCTTTAACGGCGGCTATGCGGCGAGCGAGGCGCTCATGCTCGCAAAGAAGCCGCGCAGGCTCTGGATGTTTTCGGCGATGATAGCATTCTTCTCGACCGTTACGGCTCTCGCCTGCCGCGCACTCGAGCTTGTCCCGCAGCACGCCAATCTGCCCGCAGCTCTGCATTTTGCGATGTACAGCGCCGTGCTCATAGTTGTGTTCCTGATAACGGGTCTTATTCTCAAGCTCGCCCTCGGCGCTACCGAGAAGTTCCTCGGCACGCTCGGCATGGCGGCGCTCAACACCCTTGTGCTCGCAACGCCCCTGCTCAACCGCAGCGCGGCCTACACCATTCCCGAGAGCATCGGCTCCGGCATAGGCGCGGGTCTTGCGTTCATCCTTGCGGCAACGCTCATATGCAAGGGACTTCACATAATCTCGCAGAATCAGGATATTCCCAAGGCCTTCCGCGGCACCCCGGCGGCGTTTATCTATGTCGCCCTGCTCTCGCTCGCGTTCTCCGGCTTCTCGGGAAGCTCCCTGTTCTCATAAATAAATTTTACGCCGCAGGCGGTCTGTCATACCGGCACGCGGCGCAAAGGATGATGAAAAATGGCAAAGCGCAGCAAATATGATAAGTATTTTTCACCCGGCACTCACAGGAGCATAACCGAATTCAGCAAGAATGCTGCCGGCGGCTCGAAGCGCCGCAAAAGCTACTCCGAGCGCAGGCGCAACAGAACAGTGGGCATAGTCCTCGCGTGTATTTTAGGCGCGGCTGCTGTATTCACTGCGGCATTTTTTGTCACCGACACGCTCCTGGGCATCTCCGACTCCGAGGTTGAAACCACCGTCGCCCCCGGCAAGAGCGATAAGGACGATAAGGGCAACAAGGGCGGATCAAACGACACCACCGCGCCCGCCGCAGCCCCGCAGAGCTCCGGCGAGCTGAAGGCTCGCGTCGGCAATGTCTCTCTGCTCGCGGGCGGAAGCGGACTCGACAGCTATATAGCCTCTCTCAAGAGCGCGGGTCAAAATGCCGTTGTTATAGACTTCAAGGACGCGTCCGGCTACCTCTCCTATCCCTCGTCGATAGCGGCGGTCAAGGACAAGACCCCATCGTCAAAGGCTCAGGCCAATGCCGCTCAGAGCATAAAGAAGCTTCAGCAGTCCGGCATAAAGGTCGTTGCGCGAATATACTGCTTCAAGGATTCGCAGATGCCGCGCGTTGACCGAACCACGGCTGTTCACTACAACAAGACACAGACTATCTGGCTCGACAATGAGGCGTCCAAGGGCGGCAAGCCGTGGCTCAATCCCTATTCCGAGGCGGCTCGTAATTATCTTCTCGAAGTCGTAAAGGAAGTGAAAAACCTGGGCGTCGACGTGATATTTCTCGACGGCGTGCAGTTCCCCGACCTCAACTCGAAGATAGCGACGTTTGACGGCGAGGGCTCGGTATCGAGAAACGCCGTGCTCGTAAACTTCGTCAACTCCTGCGTCTCCGCGTGCTCGGGCACGCCCGTTATCTGCGCGATGAAGGGCGAGGCTGCGGCAGGCGGCAGCAGCGCGATATATAACGGCTCTCTCTGGAGCGCGAACGCCTACGCCTTTGCGGTAGACCTCAGCTCCCTCAAGGCGGACTTTAAACGCAGCTTCCCCGCCTCAAAGAAAGTAATCGAAATCAAAGCCTCGGCCTCAAATGCCGACAGCACATATATTTTAACAAAGTAAACAAAGGCCGATAAAAAATGCATTTTATTCCCTACAATTCAAGAAAAAAATATCATCTCTCGCCCGGCGCGGCAGTGCGCTCGGGTGAGAAAATGACCTTCAGAATAGTCCTGCCCCGCTCGGAGCAGTGCAGCGCGGTTCGCCTTGTGCTTGAGCCGGACTGCGGCGGCAGAGAGGATATCTCTTTCTCCTGGGAGAGAATGCAGGGCGAGGACGAGGAATGGTGGCGGCTCGAGACCGCCGCGCCCGAAGAAGAGGGCCTCGTCCGCTACCATTTTGAATATGACACTCCGTGGGGTGAGAGGGAGATATCTCTTGAAAGCGGCGGCATCGCCGTAATGGGCGAGGGCGAGCGCTGGCGGCTGACGGTTTGCGGCGAAAACAGTGACACTCCCCTGTGGCTGCGCGGCGGAGTTATGTATCAGATTTTCCCGGACAGATTCCGTCGCTCCGGCAAAACTCCCCTTCCCAAGGACAAGCCCGCGGCAGTCTACCACTCCGAGTGGGGCGAGGAGCCCGACTGGGAGCCCGACTCCGACGGCACGATAGATAAATACGACTTTTTCGGCGGCGACCTCAGAGGCATAGAGGAAAAGCTCGACTATCTCGAGAGTCTCGGCGTCACCTGCATATATTTGAACCCGATATTCTCCGCCCGCTCGAACCACCGCTACGACACGGGCGACTACATGAAAATCGACCCGATGCTCGGCACGGAAAAGGATTTCAGAAGTCTTTGCAGAGCGGCCGCTAAGCGCGGAATAAGAATTTTGCTCGACGGCGTGTTCAGTCACACCGGCGCAGACAGCAAATATTTTGACAAATTTTCAACTTACGGCGGCAAGGGCGCATATTGCGACAAAAATTCTCCCTACCGTTCGTGGTATAATTTTCGAAGCTGGCCGGACGATTACGCCTGCTGGTGGGGCGTTGACATTCTGCCGGAGCTCAACGAGACCGATCCCGGCGTGTTGGATTTCCTGACAGGCAGGCACGGCGTTGCGCGGCACTGGCTCCGCCTCGGCGCATCAGGCTGGCGGCTCGACGTCGCAGACGAGCTGCCCGACGAATTTCTCGACCGCTTCCACGACGCAGTCAGAAAAGAGAAAAAAGACGCGTTCATCTACGGCGAGGTCTGGGAGGACGCGACCGATAAGATAAGCTACGGCCACCGCCGCAGATACCTTGAGGGCGGCGAGCTTGACAGCGTGATGAACTACCCGTTCGCAAACGCTGTTATAGACTTCGTGCGCACGGCGAATGCCGAAAATCTGCGCGAATGCGTGGAGAATATAGTCGAGCACTATCCCCGCGCTTCGCTCGACACGCTGATGAACCATATCGGCACTCACGACACCGTGCGCGCCCTGACCAGACTCGGACACGGAGATGTCCCCCGCCCCGAAAACGGTCGCGACAGGGGCATTATGACCGACGAGCAATATAAAAAGGGAGTTGAGCTTTTGATGCTCGCCTCCGTTTTGCAGTTCACCCTCCCCGGCGTTCCCTGCGTCTATTACGGCGACGAGGCGGGACTCTCGGGCGGCGAGGATCCGTTCAACCGCGCCTGCTTCCCGTGGGGGCATGAGAACAAAGAGCTGCTCGAGCACTATAAAACGCTCGGCAGGATAAGAAAGCTCTGCCCCGCGTTTGTCGACGGCGAGTTCAACTGCATATCGGCGGTTCTCGGCTGCATAGCCTACGAGCGTATCTCGGATACGGGCTGCGCGCTGATAATCGCAAACGCAAACGACCGCGATATAGAATACCGCGTCCCCGAGTGCTGGCGAAACGCGCCCGCTCTTTTCGGCAAGGCGGCATACGGGCGCTCTGTCTCGGTAGGCGCACATTCGGCAGTAATTTTGCATAGATAACACAAAGACCGAGGTGATCGAATGTCAAAGAAAAAGGGAATGAGATTTCGCACGACGCAGGAGAAAAAGACGAGGCAGTTTCGCCTCTTTTTCCTGGGCTTTATCGCCTTCCTGCTCGTTTTCGCGCTTATCTCCGTAGCCTATATGTTTAAATCGCATCATCTCTCGATAAAGGACCTGCTGCCCGAAAAGACGAGCGACTCGACCGACGAAAGCACGGATGAGGCTCTTGTGCCCTTAGACGGCAGCGCGACCTTCATGCTCGCGTGCGTCTCGGACGACGGGGACGACTTGTACTTAGTCGCCGCGGTGAACGCGGAGTTAAGCTCCGGCGAGGTGCGCGTATGCGCCTTTGACCCGAACACCCGGGTTGACGTCTCCGGAAATGAGAACACCCTCAAGGGGCACTATTCGGAGGGCGGCACAAAGGCACTCAAAAGCGCGGTAGACGCGCTGTGCGGCTTCACCGCAGAACGGTATGCCGTCTCGACCGCGAGCCAATTCAAAAATGCCGTAAACGTGCTTGACGGCGCGCAGATAACCGTGCCCGAGCGCGTGAGCTACAAGACAAAGGAGCTCTCTCTTTCGCTCATGCCCGGCAATCAGACAATAAAGGGCGAGACGCTGCTGAAATATTTCCGCTATTTCCTGACCCCGTCGGGCGGCGGAGCCATAAAGCAGAGCGAGCTGCTCTGCGTGATGTTTTCGCAGTATATCAACAAGACCTATCTCGCCTCCGGGCGCAACTACTTCTCACAGATAGTGAATTCTTTGGACACCGACATATCCATCGTCGATTTCTCGCGCTGCGAGAGCACGCTCTCGGCTATGGCGGCGAGAGATATAGATTATTCCGCCGTGTCATCTGTTGACGAGCTGAATGCCGCTCCCGACAGGCGCGGAAAATAAACCGTTCGGACTTAAAACAAGGGGGTAGGCAAATTGACAAAAAAGCTTCTGCGGCTTGCGTCGCTTTTGCTCGCGCTTATACTTATCTTCTCGGGCTGTTCGCTGCTTGAAGAAGAAGATACCGTTCCCCCGTCCGAAGAATCGGCCGCCTTCGGCAGCTTCAAGCACTACTTCGCAAAGCTAAACGAGGACGAGAAGCGCGCCTACAATGCCGTTTTGCGCGACATTGAATCGTTCCCCGAGGAGATTGAAATACCCGAGCTTGATAACGGCGAGCTTGAAAACGTCTGGCTCGCCCTGATGTACGACAATCCGGAGCTGATGATGCTCGGGCGCGAGTGCGTGCTCGTCGCAAGAGGGCGAAAGTACTTCTTCAGCTGCGAATATTCCATGACGAAAGAGGAATATGAGCAGAAAAAGGCCGAGCTTAAATTGAAGGCAGACGAGCTCGGAGCTAAAATAGAAAAAGAGACTTCTGATTTTGACAAGGAGCTGCTTATCCACGACGCAATAATCGACTCGTGCAGCTACGCAGACTCCGGTCAGCTCATAGCGAGCTCCGCCTACGGCGTGCTCGTCGAGGGCTCTGCCTCCTGCGAGGGCTACGCAAAGGCCGCAAAGCTCCTGCTCGACAGAGCCGGGATAGATAACTACGTCATAACCGGCACCGCAACGCGCGACGACGGCGAGAGCGAGGGTCATATGTGGAACGTCGTCTTTCTCGACGGTCAGCCATATAACTTAGACCTCACCTGGGATGACCCTATAGGCGAGGGCGCAGAGCAGAACAAACGCTATGCCTATTTCAACATCACCGACGAAGAGCTTCTGAAAACTCACACGTTTTTTGACGAGGCTCCCTGCTGCACGGCAACGGACTTCAACTATTTTATAAAGCTCGGCAGACAGTTTGACAGCTACAACGCGGAGACGAAATCCGCGCTCTCGAAGCTGTTCGGGGGGCTCAAATCAGGCGGCAAGCTCGATATCAGGTTCTCGTCGGATAAGGCTTACAGAGCCGCCCTCAACGGGCTGATAAAGAAAGAGGAAATCTACCGCATTCTGAGCGTCGCCGACGCGGGCAGGCACGGCTTTTCAACGACGCAGATAAACTATATCACCGACGACACCCACCGTGTCATCGAATTTATTCTCGTATAACCGGGGTGAAACAATGGACAAAAAGAGAATCGAGGCGGCTGTGCGCGAGATACTTGCGGCGGTCGGCGAGGACCCGGACAGGGAGGGTCTTGTCGAGACGCCCGAGCGCGTCGCCCGAATGTACGAAGAGATTTTCTCGGGGCTTGAGGACGACCCCAAGCGCCACGTCAAGCTCTTCAACGAGGAAAAAAACGAGGAACTGGTCATTGTGCGCGACATACCGATGTATTCCATGTGCGAGCACCATCTTCTGCCGTTTATCGGCAGGGCGCATATTGCATATATCCCGTGCGACGGAAGAGTCATAGGGCTCTCGAAGCTCTCGAGAGTCGTTGACAGCTTTGCTCGCCGTCCCCAGCTTCAGGAGCGGCTGACCTCGCAGATAGCGGACTTTCTCGATGAACAGCTCAACCCGCTCGGTGTGGCCGTCGTTATCGAGGCTGAGCACCTGTGCATGACGATGCGCGGGGCGCGTGCTTCGGGGGCGCAGACGAGAACCTCCGCTCTGCGCGGCACAATGCGCTCGGACGCACGGGCGCGTGCCGAGGCAATATCACTTCTCACAAAATAAGGCGATACCATGGAAAATTTTATTTTTGACACCTCATCCCACACTCTTGTGTGCGGAATACTCAACATAACCCCCGACTCCTTTTCGGACGGCGGAAAATGGGATGAGCCGCAGAAGGCTCTTGAGCACGCGCTCGAGATGCAGTCGCTCGGCGCCGATATTATAGACGTCGGCGCGCAGTCGACCCGCCCCGGCTCGACAAGGCTCTCCGTCGAGGAGGAGAACGCGAGGCTCATTCCGGTGCTCGACCTTTTAAAGGGCAAAATAACCTTCCCGATAAGCGTCGACACCTTCTATCCCGAGTGCGCGCGCACGGCGCTCACGCACGGGGCTAAAATAATCAACGACGTCAGCGGCGAGGCGAGCGACGAAATGGCAAGGGTCGTCGGCGAATACCGTGCGGGCTGGATAATAATGCACAACCCCGCAGGTGCGGATGCCGTACCCGTCTACGAAGGCGGCGTCTCCGGCGATGTGCTCGACTTTTTTATAAAAGCCGCAAAGACCGCACGGGCGCACGGGATTCCCGCAGGCAGCCTCTGCTTTGACCCGGGCATCGGCTTTGCAAAGAGCTATGAGGACAATCTGCGCCTGATAAGGGATATCGGCAAGCTGAAGCTCAACGGCAGCGCGCTTATGTCCGCAGCGTCGAGAAAGCGCGTCATAGGCACGGCCTCCGGCGAGACGGATGCCTCAAGGCGCGACCCCGGCACGGTGGCACTGCACACGGCGAGCATATTAAACGGCGCAGATATTATCCGCGCCCACGACGTGTTCTCTGCCGTCCAGTCGGCGCGTGTCGCGGACGCCTTAAAAAAGATATGCGGGGAGGAGAACGGTGGATAAGATAATTATAGATTCGCTGCGCATCTTCGCGTATCACGGAGTAAATCCCGAGGAGCAGGAGGACGGGCAGTTCTTCATTCTCGACATTGAGGCGGATATCCCTCTTTCAAAGGCCGGAGAGAGCGACGATATAGACGACACCGTCAGCTACGCGCAGATGATAAAATGCGCGCGCAGGGTGTTCACCGCACAGAAGGACAGGCTCATTGAGCGTGCGGCGCGGCGGGTTGCCGACGCACTGCTCGAGGAATTCCCGCCCCTTTCGGGCGTAAGAGTGACCTGCAAAAAGCCGGACGCGCCGATGAAGGCGGATTTCGCTTTTGCCGCGGTCAGCATTTACAGGGAAAGACAGTAAAAAAATATAGAACGGGCAAGATTTATCAATCGAAAGGACTTGTTATTTTATGGCCAACTGTATGCAGGCAGTTATAGGTATCGGTTCAAACATGGGGGACAGATTGAAGAACATAAACGGCGCCGTGCGCTCTCTGTCCCGCCTTCCAAAGACGAAAATAACGGCGTGCTCCCACGTCTACGAGACAAAGCCCGTGGGCTACGAGGATCAGTCGATGTTTTATAACGCCGCGGTAACTGTGGAGACGGAGCTCTCCGCGCAGATGCTGCTCGGCGCGTGCCTCGGCATCGAGGGCGCTTACGGGCGCATAAGGACGATAAAGGACGGGCCGCGCGTGCTCGACCTCGATCTGCTGCTCTATGAGGGCATGAAGAGCGAGAGCTTTCTTCTCACCCTGCCGCATCCGAGAATATTCGAGCGCGCTTTCGTGATGGTTCCGCTGCTCGACCTGTTCCCGTCCGGCAGAGCTCCCGGGCTCTTCTTCCTGCCCGCTCTTCACGAGACAGGAACGGACGGCGTTGAAAAAATAAACGAAGAGATAACTCTTCCCGAATAAAGAACGAGGTGTACAAATGAAATACGACGTAGTTATCATCGGCGCGGGCCCTGCCGGAATATTCACGGCTATCGAGCTTATCCGCAAGGGTGCGAACAAGAAAATAATGATGGTCGAAAAGGGTCAGCCGATCGAAAAGCGCCGCTGCCCCAAATCGAAGACCAACAAGTGCGTCAACTGCAAGCCCTATTGCCATATCACCACGGGCTTCTCCGGCGCGGGCGCGTTCTCGGACGGCAAGCTGTCGCTGAGCCCCGAAGTCGGCGGTCAGCTCCCCGAGCTCATAGGCTATGAAACCGCTCAGGAGACAATAGAATATGCCGACAGCATCTACCTCGAGTTCGGCGCGGACACCCATGTTGAGGGCGTCGGCCGCGAGGAGGAGGTCAAGGAGATAAGAAAGCGCGCCATAAAAGCGGGTCTTCGCCTTGTCGACTGCCCGATACGCCACCTCGGCACGGAGAAGGCGCAGGATATCTACTACGCCATCGAGCAGTATCTCATAGAAAACGGCGTCGATATGCTCTTCGGCTACGAGTGCGACAATATAATCCTCGACGGCGACCGCTGCAAGGGCGTCTATGTCCGCAAGGGCGAGGAGAACATAGAGATATTCGCGGAGCACACCGTAATAGCGACAGGGCGCCGCGGCGCGGACTGGCTCGAAAAGCTCTGCGCTCAGCATGATATCTCCCATCAGCCCGGCACAGTCGATATCGGCGTGCGCGTCGAGATAAGAAACGAGGTCATGGAGAAGGTCAACGACGTTCTCTACGAGTCGAAGCTCATCGGCTATCCCAAGCCGTTCAAGAACAAGGTTCGCACGTTCTGCCAGAATCCCGGCGGCTTCGTCAGCCAGGAGAACTACGACAACGACCTTGCCGTCGTCAACGGACACTCCTACAAGGAGCTCAAGAGCAACAACACGAACCTCGCCATACTCTGCTCCCACAACTTCAATCAGCCGTTCAATCAGCCCATTGAATACGCGCAGAAGGTCGGCGAGCTGACAAATATGCTCGGCGCAGGACACATTCTCGTCCAGCGCTACGGCGATATCCTCGACGGCAAGCGCACATGGCAGAAGGAGCTCGACCGCTCGAACGTCAGACCGACGCTCCCCGATGCCGTCGCGGGCGACATAACCGCCGCCATGCCCTACCGCGCCATGCTCAACATAATCAACTTCATCCAGGCCGTGGACTACGTCGTGCCCGGCTTCGCCGCCGAGGAGACGCTGCTCTACTCCCCGGAGCTCAAGTTCTACTCCAACCGCATAAAGATGGACGAAAACTTTGACACCAATGTCAAGGGACTTCACTGCCTCGGCGATTCGAGCGGCTGGACAAGAGGTCTTATGATGGCCTCCGTCATGGGCGTGCTCATGGGCAGAAGCATAGCGGACAGATACGAAAAGTAAAGAAAAACAACCCCAACTCAAGAGAGACTCCGCAAGGAATAAGGCAGCACAAAATTTGTGCTGCCTTATTTTTGTACTATCCCAAAAAGACCCATAAGGGCTTTTGGCGACAAAATCCGATGCTCGCTGTGCCTAGGGACAAAAGCGATATTCCGGGCTTTGCCCGGAGTGATATTTTCCTTTCGGAAAGTGAAATGAAAGCCTGCCGGCTTTCGTGATATTATATTCGCCGATTAAACTGCCGCAGGCGAATATAACTGAGGCGCACTTCCTTACGGAGCGCCCCTCTCGGGGCGCGTATTTTTATTCTATTCCGTATTTCTCAAAGATAACCTCTCTTATCTGCGGAAACGGCGTTACGGGCGGCTGATCTTCAAGGTGCTCGCCTATCAGCTTCTCCATCCAGACCATGCCGTACCAGCGGCGGAATTTATACGAGCACTTCGTGAATCCGCCTATCATGCGGTAGCCGAGATGCGCGTGGAACTCTGCGCTGTTTCTCGTCAGATATTCGTCCTCTTTTTCGGGATAGGCTATGCAGGCGTTCATGTTGAGAAAGCCCTGCTCGCGCAGCACGTTTTCGAGCGCGTCGTGGAGGAGCCTGCCGAGTCCGCCGCCGCGGACATCCTCGGAGAGATAGAGGGAAGTTTCGACCGACCAGTCGTATGCGGGGCGCGAATGGAGCGGACCCGCATAGGCGTATCCGATAATCTCGCCGCCCCTCTCGAGCACGAGATACGGGAATCTTTTGAGCGTCGTTTCTATTCTTTTGCTAAATTCATCGACGCTCGGCACGTCGTATTCATATGTTATCGCCGTATTTTTAACATACGGGGCATAGACTCTCAGCAGCGCGGGCGCGTCCTCGGGCGATGCCGCACGTATTTTTATCCCGTCCGTCATGTTACACACCCTCTTTTTTCCGTCCCTCGAGCTTCTTCATGGCCTTGCCGAACTGCACGGCGAAGAGGATCGAGGTAAAGGTTATGGCTATAACGTCCGCAACGGGCTCCGCCATATAAACGCCCATCGTCTTGTCGGAAGCGAGCATGGGCATGATATATATCAGCGGCAGGAGCAGGACGAATTTGCGAACGACCGCAACCGATATCGAGCACAGCGCACTGCCGATCGAGACGAACGCCATCTGGCAGGACATCTGTATTCCGAACAGGCAGAGCACGGCGCAGTATATACGCAGAGCGTTAGCGGTAAAGTCTATAAGTGCCGCATCGGAGCAGAACATTTTTGCAAAGCCCTGCGGGAACAGCTCGATAAGACCCCAGAGCAGGAACGAATAGGTCAGGCAAACGCCGAGCAGGAGCTTGAAGGTCTTTTTGACCCGCTCGCTGTTTCCGGCTCCGTAGTTGTAGCTGATAATCGGCTGCGAGCCCTGAGATATGCCCTGCATGGGCAGCATGGCAAACTGCATGACGCTCGTCAGTATCGTCATCGCGCCGACGGCGATATCGCCGCCGTATTTCAGCAGAGACGAGTTGAAGCAGACAGAGATAACGCTCTCGCTCGACTGCATTATAAATGTCGCAAGTCCGAGCGCAAGACAGGGCAGAATAAGCTTCGGAGAGACGAAGAAGTTCTTAGCCTTTAAACGCAGAACAGTCTTTTTGCCGAAGAGGAACGCCACGACCCAGACGCACGAGACGCACTGCGAGATAACCGTTGCGAGCGCCGCGCCCTTGACGCCCATATTGAGCCCGAAAATAAATATCGGGTCAAGCACTATATTTGACACGGCGCCTATCATAACCGTCACCATGCCGATATTCGCAAAGCCCTGCGCCGTAATAAATGCATTCATGCCGAGGGTCAGCTGGACGAACACCGTACCCAAGGCGTATATGTTCATGTAGTCGACTGCGTATTCGATAGTATTTTCGCTCGCGCCGAAGGCGAGAAGCAGGTCGCGGCTGAAGACGAGCAGCAAGGAAGTCAGCACGGCGGATATTATTATCTGCATGAAAAAGCAGCCGCCGAGAATCTTTTCCGCCGAGTCGTTGTCGCCCTTGCCCATGGATATGGACGCTCTGGGCGCGCCGCCCGCGCTGACAAATGCGGCGAAAGCCGAGATTATCATGATTATCGGCAGGCAAACGCCGACTCCCGTCAGCGCAAGACCGCCGTCGACGGGCATATGCCCGATATATATGCGGTCAACTATGTTATAGAGCATATTGACTATCTGTGCTATGACCGTCGGAAGCGATAGCTTAAAAAGCAGCTTTCCGACCGGCTGCGTGCCGAGAAACGATTTATCTTTTTCCATTTTCGGTTACCCCTTTGTGTCTTTACGCCCGCAGGCGAACATTCTAATTATATAACCGCTCGGGCTGTTGTCAAGCGAAAAGGGCAAGAAAAAACGGGAATTGCCGCTTGGAAACGGAGCGCGGAGTGTGCGCCGGTGCTCCGAATCACGGTTCGCCGAGTCAGTAAAAATAATTTTTCAACCGCTCACGAGGAGATATGTTATGTATGCAGAAATAAAAATCAATTTACGGGATACGCAGTGGCCCCTTGATTATATCGACCATGACAGAAATATTGCCCGGGCAATCGTCTATGACGAAAGCGGACTGCTCTATTTTGTAAGAGCGGAGCGCGACGATGATTTCGGGCGGGCGACGCTTATCGAAACGGCGGGCGGCGGCGTTGAGGAGGGTGAGGATCTTCTCTGCGCCGTAAAGCGTGAGCTCCGCGAGGAGTTGGGCGCGGAAGCGGAAGTAATTTGCAAAATCGGAGTTGTGAGCGATTATTATAATCTGATTCACAGGCACAATATCAATAATTATTTTTTGTGCAAGGTTAAATCGTTCGGCGACAAAAGCCTGACGGAAGACGAGATAAAGAGCTTTCACTTATCGACACTGAAATTGTCTTATACGCAGGCGGTTAAAGAGTACGAGCGAAGAGCCGACACAAAAATAGGCAGACTTATCGCAGACAGGGAACTGCCAGTTTTGCGCCGCGCGAAGGAAATAATCGATTCCTTCGCTTGATGTCGCCGCAGACTCGGCAAAATAAAAAACAGCCTCTGTCAAAGACAAAGACTGTTTATGGAGCGGATGACGAGGCTCGAACTCGCTACCTCCACCTTGGCAAGGTGGCGCTCTACCGGATGAGCTACATCCGCAACTGCAAGAGAGATTATAGCAAAGAGATGTGGCTTTGTCAAGGGAAATTTCAAGTTTTTTGCTTTTTGCCCCGGCGGGATAATTTCACCGCCTACCCGCGCCGTAAACCGTCAGCGGGATTGACACAAAGCGCCGCTGATTATATAATCCAATATAGTACAGGAAAGCCTATAAACAGGCGAACAGACCCGACAAAAATAACCTTAACGGAGGAACCGATATGAAATTCTGCGATATGCCGTATGAGAGAATCGACGTCAAGGCGGCAACCGCTGCACTTGACGCGGCGGCGGAGCACCTCGCCGGGGCGAAAACTCTCGGAGAGGCGGAGGCTGCGTTCGAGGAGCGCGAAAAAATAATCACCCACGTCCACACGATGAGCACGATAGCCTACATCCGCCACACCGTCAACACCCTTGACGAATTCTATGAGAAAGAAAACGACTTCAACGACGAGAATGCCCCGCTGATAGAGCAAAGCGAGCAGAAATTCACCGAGGCGATGCTCTCGAGCCCGCTCCGCCCTCAGCTCGAGGAGAAATACGGCAAGCTGATATTTGTCAACGCGGAGCTCTCACGCAAATGCTTCTCGCCTGAGATAATTCCCGACCTCCAGGAGGAAAACCGACTTTCGAGCGAATATCAGAAGCTCATCGCTTCGGCGCAGATAGAGTTCGGCGGCAAGACCTTGAGTCTCACCCAGCTCGGCGCATATAAGGAGAACTCCGAGCGCATTATCCGCCATGCGGCATACAAGGCCGAGAGCGGCTTCTATATGGCTCATGCCGACGAGCTTGACAGGATATTCGACAGCCTCGTAAAGTGCCGCGCCCGCATAGCGAAAAAGCTCGGCTTCGGCACCTTCACCGAGCTTGCCTACTGCCGCCAGACGCGCAACTGCTATAACGCCGGGGATGTTGCGGCCTTTCGCTCGCGCATAGTGCGCGACATAGTGCCCGTCGTATGCCGCCTGAAGGAGATGCAGAAAAAGCGCACGGGAATAGACGACATGAAGATATACGACGACCTGTTCGCGTTCAAAGAGGGCAACCCGAAGCCCGACGGTTCGCCGCAGGATATACTTGAGGCGGGCAAGACCATGTATGAGCGCATGAGCCCCGAGACGGGAGAGTTCATAAACTTTATGTATGACAACGCCCTCATGGACGTTTTGAGCGCAAAAGGCAAGGCCGCTGGCGGCTACTGCACGGAAATCCTCGAATACAAGTCGCCGTTCATCTTCTCGAATTTCAACGGCACCTCGGGCGACGTCGATGTGCTCACCCACGAGGCGGGGCACGCTTTCGCCTATTACAGCGTCAGAGATAAAATGGAGCTTTGCGATCAGCTGAGCCCCACCATGGAGTCGTGCGAAGTCCATTCTATGTCCATGGAATTCTTCGCGTGGCCGTGGCATGAGCTGTTCTACGGCTCCGACGCCGTGCGCTCGCGCTTTATGCATCTCGAGAGCGCGCTGGTTTTCCTGCCCTACGGCACGATGGTCGATGAGTTTCAGCACATAGTCTACGACTCGCCGGAGCTGACCTCCGCCGAGAGAAACGGCAAGTGGCTCGAGCTCGAGAGCAAATACCGCCCCTATATGGACTTCGGCGACGTTGAGTTTTACTCCGACGGACGCGGTTGGCAGAGACAGCTGCACATCTACCTCTATCCGTTCTATTATATAGACTACTGTTTCGCGCAGACTGCGGCGCTCGAGTTCTGGTCGATGAGCCGCAGCGACTATAAAGATGCGTGGCAGAGATATCTGCACTTCGTGTCCCTCGGCGGGACGAAGAGCTTCAAGGAGCTGTGCGTCGCCGCGGGAATAGATGACCCGTTCGGCGAGCGGGCGCTCAATGGAGTGGCGCAGACCGCGAATTCATGGCTTGACGCAAACGGTTGAAAAAGACAGTCAAATGTGATAAACTATATAGGATATTTTTGTATGTTCTGATGTGAGGAGTATAAGATGTTTAAGTACAGAATGTCCGTCATCGTCCCCATTTATAACTGCGAGGACTATTTAACCTCGTGCCTTGACAGTCTTTTGAGGCAGACCATCGGCAAGGATGAGCTTGAGGTTCTTCTGATTGATGACGGCTCGGAGGACGGAAGTCTCGGCATATGCCGAAAATATGCCGAGAAGCATGATATTTTCAAGGTTTTTTCGCTCGAAAACGGCGGCGTTTCGGCAACGCGAAACTTCGGCATCGAGCACGCGCAGGGTCAGTATATAACCTACCTCGACTCCGACGACACCCTAACCGACGATACTCTGGATACCGTAGCGAATTTCTTCGACAAGCACTTTGACGAGATCGATCTTGTAACCTACAAAATAATACCGTATTACGGCGAGAAAAAATTCGCTCTGCACTACAGATACAAGCTTCTCAAAACAACCGGGGTATACGACCTTGAGGATCCGGTATACTGCTATATAACCCAGACGACGATGAACATCTGCGTCAAGAACCTCGGCGCGGGCAAGAACGTTCTCTTTGACACCTCGCTCGCTTTCCATGAGGATCAAAAATACTGCTTCGACGTACTCAGCGACAAGCTCAAAATAGGCTTTTGCAGCCATCCGGAATACCTGTATCTGCGCCGACCCGGCAGCACAACGGGACGGAAGGGCTACGCCTATTATATATTCGAGAACACCATGGCTATGTGGGAGGAGATGTTCGGCAGATATGAGGGACATGTGCCGCTCTATCTTCAGTCGCTCTATCTCAACGATATCAACTGGAAAAGCACTCAGGATATTCTGCTGCCCTACGGCTATCCGAAGGAGAAATTCGATTTGGCGGTCGGCAGGATAAATGCTCTGCTTGACAGAGTCGATGACAGCGTTATCCTGAACCATCCGTATATGGATCTCTATCATAAGCACTTTTTGCTCAAGGTGAAGGGCTGCGACAAGCTGAGCGTTTCGGCGAGCAGCAGGCAGCTGCGCGTGCTCTATGACGGCGACGAGGTCTACAGCGTCGAAAAGGTGCCGATAGTAGTAAACTCTTTTAAAGTTTTCGGCGACACTCTGCGCGTTGACGCTTTTCTCAAGTGCCTTATCTTCGACTATACCGAAAAACCGCGCCTGTTCATAATAAAAGACGGCGTGCGCGAGGAAACGGAGCTCACCCACTCAAGCTACGAATACTACCGCGCCGGCATAAAGACCGCCGTATTTTGGAGACTTCGCTTAGATATCGATGTGACAAAAACGAAGAACTTCGAGCTTGAGGTCGAGATTTGCGGATACACCTATAAGCTCTCCTATTATTTCAGCCCCCATGTTCCGCTGACTCAAGGCAAGGGCCAAAAGATATTTTTCAGGGACGGGAGACGCTACCAAGAGAAAAACGGAGTCTTTAAAATATCCTCAGCTTCGGCTCTCAACAATAAATTCTATAAGCTGCTTGTGGCTTTTTACAATATTCTCTACTTCGGATTTAAAAACCCGCGTATAGTATATAACCGTTTTCTTGCTCTGACGTTCAAGGGCAGCGGGCCTATATGGCTCTACCTCGACCGCTACGGTGTGTTCGACAATGCCTACGATCAGTTTAAGCACGACTTCCAAAAAAAAGACGGCGTGAAGCGCTACTATATTCTCAACGACTGCGACCGCGACAAGCTCGAGGAGCGTTTTACTCCCGAGGAGCAAAAGAATATCGTCATGTTCCACTCGGAGCTCCATAAGCAGCTCTATTTTAACTGCGACAAGATAATCACATCATTCTCAAACCTCTCGAACGTCTCCCCCTTCGGAGCCGGTCCGACCCGTTGGTATGCGGATCTCGTGAAGTTTGAGCTGGTATATCTCCAGCACGGCATTCTTCATGCGTCGCTTAGGAAGCTTTATGACAAAGAGCACTGTTCCATAGACCGCGTCGTTGTGTCGAGCGGCTTTGAAATAGAGAACTTCCAAAAGAACTACGGCTTTGAAGATCGCGAGCTGATAAAGAGCTGTATGCCCCGATATGACAGCATGGAGCCCAGCGGCAAAAAGAAGAATCGCATCGTGTTCTCGCCCTCGTGGCGCAGTAATCTCATCGGCGCGCTTGTAGATAACAATCGTGAGGAGCTGCCGGAGGTGTTCATGGAGTCCGCTTTCTTCAAGCAGGTCTCAGCCTTCCTCAATTCCGAAAGGCTTCATGATATGCTCGAGAAGAACGATCTCTATCTCGACTTCAAGAACCACCCTATATTCAAATGCTATAACCACCTGTTCGACATAAAGAATGACAGGGTGTGCACCGACAATTTCGACACGAATATGGACGAGTACCGCCTGATGATAACGGACTATTCGTCGATAGTTTTCGATTCCGTATATCTGAACTGCCCCGTGCTGTATTTCGTGCCGGACTATGAGCTGTTCCTTGCGGGCGTGTCGCACAATTACAGGCAGCTCGATCTGCCGCTCGAAAACGGCTTCGGCCCGTTCTCGCAGGATGCGGATACCCTGCTCGATCACCTTGAGGAGTATATAAACAACGGCTTTGTTCCGCAGGAGCCCTATGCCTCGCGCATGGAGAACTTCTTCCTCTACAGGGACGACCACTGCTGCGACAGGCTCTATGACGCAATGATAAACGACTGAAAACGGAGAGAAAAATGACGGGAATTCTGCTCATTGACAAGCCCGAGGGCATGACCTCGTTTGTTGCGGCGGCGCGTGTTCGCCGCATGACGGGAGTTAAGAAAACCGGGCACACCGGGACGCTCGACCCCATGGCTACGGGTGTTCTGCCCGTATTGCTCGGCGGAGCTACGCGCTTTTGCGAGCTGCTCCCCTCTCACGACAAGGCTTATACCGCCACGCTCAGGCTCGGCACGATAACAGACACGCTCGATATAACGGGCGAGGTGCTCGAGACGCGGGAGGTCAATGTCTCGCGCGCGGAGCTTGAGAGGGCGCTCGAAGGCTTTTCGGGCGAGATAGAGCAGGTGCCGCCGATGTATTCCGCCATCTCGCAAAACGGCGTGCGGCTCTATAAGCTCGCGCGGCAGGGAATAGAAGTCGAGCGCGAGAGCCGACGGGTTACGATTTCCTCGCTCGAGCTTATCGGCTGCGACGAAGAAAAGGGCGAATACACAATATCCGTCGAGTGCTCTGCGGGCACATATATCCGCTCGCTTGTTGCCGATATCGGCGAAAAGCTCGGCTGCGGCGCTGTTATGACCGCGCTGCGCCGCACAAAAGCGAACGGCTTTCCGATAGACGGCTGCATAACCCTCGACGAGTTGGCTCAACTTGCGCAGGAGGGTAAAATCGAAGAAAAAATCATTCCCGTTGAACAGGCTCTCGACTCCTATCGCAGCGTTTTCGTCACCGCGCCGCAGGCTCGGCGATTCGGAAACGGCGGGGTGCTGAGCCTTGAACGGCTGCATCTGAATGACCCTTCGGAAAACGAGTCGGTGCGCGTTTTTGCACCGGGAAACGAGTTTCTCGGCATGGGCGAGGTCGATCAGGACGAGCTAAAAGTAAAAAGACTGCTGATAAAATGAATTAAGCCCCTCGAATAATTTGGGGGCTTAATTTTATTTCCTGTTTCTTATTTCTTTCTCCTCTTCCCGGCTATCGGCAGCATTGCCGCGCCCGCAAGGAGAGTTATTGCGGAGAACGCCATAGGCGCTCCCGTGGGCGGAGTCAGCGGAGCTTTTCCGCCGTTTGCCGCGCTGCCGGGTATCGGCTTCCTGCCGGAGAGGAAGACGAAATTATCATATTCGCCTTCACTCATCGCCGTGAAGGTGAAGGTACGGCTCTTGACAAACGGTATCTTTCCGTTTTTGAGCGAATAGACAACCGTGACGGTAAACGGCTCTGTGCTCTTCGGGAGAGCGTGCTCTTCGAATTTTATTTTGCAGCTCTCGCCTACCTTGAGCACGGTGCCGCTGCAGGAAGACAGGTCAACGTCAATGCCGTCCGCCTTGACACTTATTATCTCGGTGTCGTACTGCTCCGAGAGGCTCTCGACAGTCAGCGCGGTGTCCTTAACCGTATGGAAGCCCGACGGGGACCTGTCGAACTTGACATACAGTCCGTTCGCGGGGTTCTGACCGAGGTCAAACTGCGGGAACTCCTTGTCGGAATATACATCCGTTATCCTGTCCGTAAAGAAGAAGGTCAGATAGAAATTCCTCGTGTATCTGTCCCAAGGGCACATCCCGTGGAACTGACCGTTGACGAACCATGTGTTCTCGGGCAGATATGCGCAGCTCGCGTCGATATCACGCTCGGGCGAGATATGCCAATGCGTCGGATCGCCGCAGACCGTGTTCTGCTTTTGGCAGTCCGCCGGAAACCTTTCGCCGAACGGGGCGCAGTATGCGCCGGAGGACGAGTGAACGTCGATAACATAGTCGGAGTTCACGCCCGTGCTCGTGCCGATATCGTGCCCGGTGTTTGCGACTATCGCTATTCTTGTTCCGGCAGACTGAGCGCGCTTGAGTCCCTCGCTCATATGAGCCATGGCGTTATAGTGCATCTCGTCGCTCTTTGCTATCAGCTCGGCATTCTCGACCGGGTCAAGATATTTCGCCTTGAACTCCTCGTACTTATCAAGGGGCACGAAGTCCCAGACGCTGCCGAAGTTAATGACTATATCGAGCAGATACTGATGAATGATATCGTTGAACGCCTGATTGAGGCGGTCAAAGCCGAACGCCTCGACGAGCCACTCATATTCGTACTCCTTGCGGAAGCCTATCTCGACATACTCTATGAGCGTGGCGACGTCAAAATGTATGTTGCCCTCGAACAGGTCAACGACGAGCCGCGTTCCGCCTATCGCGGGCGCGTCCATTATCGCGCGGTCAACATCGCCCTTTGCGCCGTAATAGTAAAGGTATGCCGCGGTCAGCTGTCCGCCGTGGCTGAGCCCATAGAGATTGACTTTTTTGCTCCCCGTGAGCTCCTTGACTTCCTGAATAAACTTATCGAGCTTGGCGGCGTTTTCGACCTGACCCATGCGCCAGTCCTCGGTAAAGGTAAAGTGATTCTCCGCGCCGATTCGCTCTATGAGGTCGGCGGAAATCTCTTTTTCGGCTATGTAATTGTCCTCGCCTTTAGCCTTGAGGACGGAGGCGCGTGTATTCGCCGCACCCTCGGGATAGACGGAGAGATCATACTTCGAGCTGCCGTCGGGGTTGCAGCGCAGGGGCTCGAGCAGCTCGAGTCCCGCCTCGCCGACGACCTTGACAAGTCTCTCGTAATCGCCGAACGCCGCGCCGGCAAGTCCGCCCGCGAGCTCGGGTATACGCGCGATAACTATCTTCTTGAGGTCATCCATGTTGATGCCCCAGACCTGATGCTCGTTTTCGCCGCCGAGATCGTAAAACAGCGCAGGCCCCGAATATCCCTGAACAAGGATTATCGGCGTCACTTTGTCCTGCGCGAAGGCCGGCACGGGCAATATGCACAGCAGCATAACGGCACAGAGAAGCGCTGACATTATTCTTTTCATGCCTTTTTCTCCTTGGTGACTTTCGCAAGGAAAATCAGCGGCACGATAATGAACACCGCGATTATTGCGGCGACGAGGAATATGGTCGGAATCGGGACGAGTGTGCTCTCGCCGTATTCGTTGAGCATGGTGCCAAGCTCGTATCTGTTCGAGAAATTCGATATTGTCAGGCTGCCGATTTTCGGGCCGATTATCATGGGCAGAGTGACCGTAAAGAGAAGTCTTATGCCCTGGAACTGGCCGACCTTGTCCTCGGGGGTGTAGTCGCGCACGGTGGCGTTGAGGATTATCATGAGCAGGCCGTAGCCGAGAATCATAATAAGCGCGAGAGGCGCAAAGGAGAGAAGCGTCTTTGCGAAGAAAACGGCAACCAGACCCGCGACAAAGAGAATGACCGCGGGGAATACGAAAATCCTCTTGCCCACTCTGTCAAGGAGCTTGCCGAGCAGCACCGTGACGGCAACGAGACCGATAACAGCAGCCGCGCCGCCTATGATTATGGGCGTGGTTATTTGGAAGGTGTTGAGGTCAAACTTGAGATAGTGCTGGATATAGATGAATATGTAGGGCAGGAAAACCTGAACAGCAATGTTGAAAATGCAGGCGGACGCGAGGCAGAGATAGAGCGCCGCGTTGCCCTTTATGACAGACGGCCTGAAGCCGTAGATAAGGTCGCTGAAATAGTTCGTGTTCTGCTTTACGCCCTTGCGCGGGTCTTTGACGGAGAAAAGGCCTATAATTCCGCAGACGGTAACGAGCGCGCCGAGAAAAATAAAGCAAGCGGGATAGCCTGCGGCCTCAACGCCGACGCCGAAAGCGACGGTGACTATAACCGTTGCGAACACGGGCAGGAGAGCCAATACCGCCTCCGCGGTGCCGCGGTTCTCCGGCACGGTGACATCCGTGACCCACGCGTTGAACGCGGCGTCATTCGAGGTCGAGCCGAAGAAGGTCATTATGCAGTCCATGATGATAACCACGCAGACTGTAGCGGCGAGTACCTTGGCGCTGTCGGAAATATGGAAGAACTTTCCGATATTCTCGCGCGAAATGAAGGCGAACACCGCGACGGTGAAGCCCCAAACTATGTAGCCGCCGCTTATGAAGATTTTGCGTCGGTCGAATTTGTCGCTGAGAGTGCCCATGATAAAGGTGGTCACAACTGCCGCCACCGCAGAGGCTGCGACCATCTTGGCTATGTCGTCGGCAGTACCGCCGATATAGTTGAACAGGAATGTGTTGAAGTAGATATTCTCAACAGCCCACGCAACCTGTCCTATGAAGCCGAACAGGATGATGTTGAAGAGAATCCGTCCTCCGAGCTTTTTCTTTTCCAATTGTGTATCCTCCTCCGGGAGCGGATATGCCGCACCCGATTTATTTCAAAAGTTATAATAACAAAATTAAAGGAGATAATCAATAGATTTTGTACACTTCTGTTAAATTACTCTGTATAAAATGAGCTTTTTTGCCCTAATTTCACAGTTTCGGTCATCCATACGGCGCAGGACTGCTCATAGTACGGGACGACGAAAAACGCGGGCAGAATGAGCGCACAGCTTAAAAACCAGAGCGCAAAGCCCGCCTTGAACCGAGCGTAGGCGCGGCAGTGACCGCACATGATTTCACGGCTTTTTTTCAGAGCCTGTCTTACGGGGATATCCGGCTCGGCAGCCGATATATATTCCGCCGCCGCAAGAGACTGCCGCGTGCCCGAGCAGAATATACAGCCCGTAACGAGCATGAGCACGCTCCCCGCGAACACCGCCGCCGTTGTCGCAACGCCGACGGAGGACGAGAAAAGCATATATATCCCGCCCGCCGCAAGCGCCGCGCCCGGCAGGAGGAAAAATATTCGCAGGGCGAGATTGAGCGCCGCCAAGGCAATACGCAGCCGAAGCGCTCTGAAAGCCCGCCTGCCGCGAAATAGTGCGACACACTCTGACGCCCGGCGCTTTTTGCCCAGCGCGCAGAGCAAATAATAACGCTTCATCCCCTGCCCCGGCGGCGCGATAAGCGCCGCGACCGCGAGCGTCAGCAGAAGGCACGCCGCCGCATTTAACGCGGGGCTCAGCAGCCTTGATACGGAGGAGAGCGCGGAGGTCACCGCAGAGGCGTTGAGCAGAAGCCGCGCCCCTGCGGTCATGAAGCCCCCCGCGACGGCCGCCGCCGCGAGACAGCCGAATATAACCGCGCCGCCCGCTCCCGAATCGGTCTGCGCCGCCCTGCCGCATACTCTTATCTGTGAATCCTTCATTTTTTCCACCGCCTTTCGGAATATTATTCCCCCCGTTATGCAAAAAATTCCCAAATACAATAAAAATATAAGAAAATTCATTTTACTTTTAAGTTTATGTGATTTATAATGTATATGATATAATTATGATATAATTTAAAGAAAAAGCGGAGACAGCGATGAAGATAACAAGAAAAAACAGCTCCACGCTCGCCGTTGACATCCACGGTATGCGTGAGCGCGAGGCGAAATTTCGGCTCGAAGCGCTGATAGAAAACGGCTCTGCGGATATAACGCGGCTCGAAATAGTCCACGGCTTCAACGGCGGCACCGTTTTGCAGTCCCTGGTGAGAAACGGGCTTGAGTCAAGCAGAATAAAGGAAATTCGCCCGGGCGACAACTCCGGGCAGACAATAATATTATTAAGACAGGGGAAAAAGCGATGAAAAAGAAAAAGAAGATACTCATTTGCGTGCTCTGCGTTGTTGCGGCTGTTTGCGTAGCGGGCGGGCTGTTTGCGAAGCTCCGCACAAAGAAAATTCGCCCAAAGGACACCGTCTCGATAAAGAGCATAAGCGCTGTAAACATCGACGAAATCACGCTCACGGCGCACAGGGGCTTGAGCGCCATAGAGCCGGAGAACACTCTGCCCGCATTCAAGGCGGCGTGCGAGGCAAAATACAACTATGTCGAGTTCGACATCGAGCCGACCTCGGACGGCAAGTGGATAGTCATGCACGACGATGACCTGAGGCGCACCACGAACGGGCACGGCAAGATAACCGAGCGTACCCTTGCGGAGGTGAGCGCGCTGAAAATAGACAATGGCGCGAACATAGAAAACTACACCGATCTCAGGGTTCCCACGTTTGAGGAGACCATGGCTCTGCTCGACAGATACTACCCGAACACGAAGCCGATGATAGAGATAAAGAGCATAGGCAAGAATAATCTTGACTCGCTCATTGAGTTTTTTAAGGACTACGCCGCGAGGGGCAGGAGCACGATAGTTATCTCGTTTGACAAGGATATAATCGACACATTATATAAGGAGTGCCCCGAGCAGACCTATTGGCTGCTGACAAGCGAGCTTTCGGACGAGGCCGTTGACTTTTGCAAAAATCACGGCAATATGCGCGCGGCCTTCAACGGCAACAACGCGAAAAACACCGACAGCGTGATAAACGCCGCCATTGACGCGGGCATCCCGCTCGCCGCATGGACAGTTGACTCGCCTGACACTCTGAAGAACCTCTACGACCTCGGAGTAAGATATTTTACAACAAATTGTATCACGCCTTAAAAATTTTTTAAAAAAGTGTTGACAATCATAAAAAGTATGATATACTAATAACAGTAATCATTACTGATTATGAATTGAGGTAAGCTAAATGAGATATTCGTCACAGCGTGATACTGTTCTGAAAATCGTCAAAGCGGCGCACGATCACCCGACCGCGGACATAATATATTCGCGCGTTCGCGCCGAGCTGCCGAAGATAAGCCTCGGCACGGTCTACCGCAATTTAAGCCTGCTCAGCGACATGGGGCTGATAACGACGCTCGAGACGCTTGACAAGAGCATACACTATGACGGCAACACCGATTCTCACAGCCACTTCATCTGCGAGCGATGCTCAAGGATAATCGATTTGGGAGTTGAACGAGGTCTGCCCGAGGACATTTTACAGCTGGGGCTTCTTGTGCGGCACAAAAAGATTATCTATTACGGACTCTGTCCCGACTGTCAGCAAAACACGGCCGAGCTCGGCGACGCCGGAGTTTTACAATAAAACAAAAATCTTAAAAAAGAAAAGGAGAAATTACTATGAAATTCGTATGTCCCGTTTGCGGTTATGTTTATGAAGGCGATTCTGTTCCGGAGGGCTTCAAGTGCCCCCTCTGCGGAGCTGACGGCTCCAAGTTTATCAAGCAGGATGAAGGCATGACCTGGGCCTCCGAGCACGTTGTCGGCGTTGCAAAGGATGTCGATCCTGAGATCCTTCAGGGTCTCAGAGACAACTTCGCGGGCGAGTGCAGCGAGGTCGGTATGTATCTTGCAATGGCAAGAGTCGCTCACAGAGAGGGTTATCCCGAGATAGGCCTCTACTGGGAGAAGGCGGCCTACGAAGAGGCCGAGCACGCCGCAAAGTTTGCCGAGCTTCTCGGCGAGGTCGTAACAGACTCGACAAAGAAGAACCTCGAGATGAGAGTTGAGGCGGAGAACGGCGCTACCCTCGGCAAGACAAAGCTTGCAAAGCTTGCAAAGGAGAAGGGTCTTGACGCTATCCACGACACCGTCCACGAGATGGCTCGTGACGAGGCGAGACACGGCAAGGCATTTGCCGGACTTCTCAAGAGATACTTCGGAAAGTAATATTCGGCTCCTTCGCGGCGCACATCAAGCGGTGTGCGCCGCGATATTTTTTTATAATCTCCTCCGCACTTGAAACCTCGGGCGCAATGTGCTACGATAACTCAAACATCAGGAATTGAGGCAAAAAGATGAAGGTAACCTGCGAATACTGCGACTCGGTGGTCGACGCCGAAAATAATGATACCTGCCCGAATTGCGGCGCGCCGTTGGCGAACAGCAGAAAGGCCAGAGAGGCGGAGCTGAACGAGGAAAGGCTCAAGAAAGAGGCCGAGGAGCGCGAGGAACGCAAGAGGCAACAAAAGCTCGAGCAGGAGCGCATAGAGGCGGAGCGCGGCAAAATGATTCTCGACGCCGTGACAAATCTCTCCGGGCGCGCACACTCGGCAAAAAATTCCCGAGCTTTAAAGGCGGGGTGCTTTGTTCCGATATTAATCGCTGCGCTGATAATAATATTTTTCGTTGTATTTTCAATAATCCGCAATACCTCCGGCGGCAGCTTCGGCAGTCTGTTTCCGAACATTTCCGACGCGGAGTTCTCGCAGGACGAAGAGGAAGAGACTGAATCAATCCCCGAAAAAGTCGAAGTCAATTTCGGCGAAAAGGCGGTCACTCCCATGTATACCGTCCTGTGCGACGATATGAAGGAGGTTGACAGCTACCCGTGGACCGTGCAGAAGGGCTACAGATATGTTGCGGTGCATCTCGTGCTGACAAATAACCTCGACTATGAAGAGAGCCTCAACGAAAAGGCCGATTTCGTGGTAAACGGCATAGCGCAGGACAGCCGCTTTCTCTCCGGCTACAAGCGCATATCCTCGTCTCCCGTAACGGCGGGACTCTCTGTGGACGGTTATCTCATCTTCGAGATACCGACAGATGTAAAAACCGCTCAGCTCAAATACGGCGACTATGTGACAATAAACATAAAGCCCTCGGATATCAAGGGAAAATAAAAGCAGGCTCGGTGTTCGCACATCGAGCCTGTTATTTATACGGTCTTGTCTCGTTTGTCATACCGAGAATGTAGTCGGTCGAGGTATTGTAGAGCCGCGCAAGCGAGATTACAAACCGAGTCGGTATCTCGCGTTTTCCTGTTTCATAGTTGCTGTATACCCGCTGATCGATTCCGAGAAAAGCGGCAACCTCTTTTTGAACCATATCGTGATCTTCGCGCAGATCTCTTAATCGCGGATAATACAAGAGCCTCACCTCCGCCGATTATAATAGCATATATTTTACCGCTATTCAATAACCGGTCATTAACCGGTCATTCCCCCGCCTCTATTCTTCTCTCCTCGCCGATATTTTGCAGGCAGCCGTATTCGCTCGAAAATATCGCGCGACCGTTTGAGCGGCGCTCTTTGGTCGTGCGGCTCATTGTCAGCATATCGCGCAGGCCGTCCGCAGCTTTATAAAAATGCGCTTCGAGCGCAATGAGGTCGGCGAGGTCGTTCGCCGCCGCGTCCGCGGGCTCGAAAATATATTTTCGCTCGGCTCTTATGCCGATGGGGAGCTTCACTCCGCCGAGAGTCAGGAATCTGTCCTCCGTAAAATCCGCGTCCGTCCGCGCCCCGAGCGGCACCTTCAAAGAGAAAAACAGCAGCGTATAGCGCGATTTTATTCCGCTTATTTTTCTCGATGGCAGCGGGCGGGATTCGGTCGAAAAGGCGTGCTTTGTCAGCGCGGTGACATAGCCCGAGGCGCGGCGCAGACTCATCCCGCCGTCGCGGTTTTCGACTATTCCGCTGATTACCGTGTCGCCCTTTAAAACGGCGGAGTTTTGCTCCTGCACGGCAGTGCCGCCGAAAACCTCGAGGGTCTGTATCTGCCCGTCCTCCGCTGCGACTATATCGCACGGCGAGTCATCTTTTTTAACCGTCTTGCCCACGCCCTCGCGCACGTCTATAATCGCCGAGCAGCCGCTTATATTGACCGACAGCCACGAAACCTCCGGCAGCGCGGACATCGCCTCCTCCGCTGCAGAGTGCGTGTCTATTTGTTTTTTTCTCATCCCCGGGCAAACGCCGAGGCGCCCGACCGCCTCAATTATATCCTCCTGCGGCACAGTCTCGCAGCCCGTAACGCTTACTGTCCATATCCGACCGGAGAGCGCCGCCGTTATCAGAACAAAGCACAGCGCGCCGACGGCGAGCCCCGCATGGACGCGGTTTTTAAACAGCCAAAACGGAAGCCCGCTCTTTTTGACCGTTTTCATTCGCATTCCCGCTTTTTTGGCACAGCGGCGCATCTTTTTGTAGCCCTCGGGCGTGGTTCGCATGAAAACCGTGCCGTTTGTGCAGCAGACATCCCAATACGGAATATTCCCGCGCGAGCAGAGATTCAGAAAGCGCTCCGGGAAGCCCCCGCTCGCTTTCACCCCGACATATCCGCGCAGAAAATTAAACAAATCGGAAATATCCCCGCCCCCTATCCGCAAAAGTGCACATTCTCTATATCCCCGCGTATGACCGCCTGACCGAGGTCGAAAACGTCTATACTCAGTCCCTTTCCGCAGAACACTATCTCTTCTTTTCCGGCGCTCAGGCGTATTCTCTCCCCGTCATATTCGAGCACGCCGCAGAGCCCGTCTATGCTCGCCTCCCGCCTGCCGAAAAATTCAATATGCACCTGCGGATATTTTCTCCCTGCGTCAAGCGCGTTTATCTTTTTTATCAGCTCGGCCGCCGAGTATATTTTTCGGCTGTCCCTGCGTTTCGGCATGAGCATCCCTCTTTTCTCAAATAATGTATGCTCCCCCGGCAATAAAAAGAACGGCGCGTGAATATCAATATGTCGGAGGGTGATGACATGAGAGAGTATTTCAAAAAAGCGACGCGCCGCCTGCCGCTTCTTTTCGCCGCCTTGTGCGCCGCCGCATTAATTGTCGCCCTGCCGTCGGTGAGCGCGGCGGGCGTCAAAAAAGGGCTTTTAGTCTGCGCGTCGAGCGCAGTGCCGTCGCTCTATCCGTTCTGCGTGCTCTCCGCGTTCTTCGTGCGCTCGGGGCTTTGCGGCTATCTCGGGAAGCTTCTCGAGAAGCCCGTGCGTATTTTATTCAATCTTCCGGGGAGCGCCGGCGCGGCTGCGTGCATGAGCTTTGTCGCGGGCTACCCCGTGGGCGCGGGAATGACCGCCGCGCTTTTCGGGCAGGGGCGAATCTCGCAGGCCGACGCGCAGAGGATGACCCTGTTCTGCGTCAACGCCGGTCCCGCGTTCGTTATAGGCGGAGTGGGCGCGGGTATGCTCGGGAGCGCCCGGGCGGGAGTTGTAATTTTTTCGTCGCTGACTCTCGCAAGCCTCACGCTCGGCTTGCTGACAAGGTTTATCCCCCGCGAAAGCGGCACAGAGTGCTCCGTCCCCGCCGCAGACTTCTCCCCTCTCTCGCGGGCGCTGCCCGAGGCCGTTACAGAGGGGACGAAAAATATGATTTCAATTTGCGCGTGGATAGTCATCTTTTCCTGCGTCTCGGGATATATCCCCCTGCTGCGCCTTCCCGATTGGGCGGGGCTGCTGCTGAGCTGCACGCTCGAGGTCACGGGCGGATGCGCGTCGGCAGCCGGAATATTCAATCTCCCCGCCATAGCCGCCGTGCTCGGCTGGGGCGGAGTGAGCGTACACTGCCAGATAATGCGGCACATAAAGACCTGCAAAACTCCGCTTTCTTATTTCTTCTGCGCGCGTCTCGTCTGCGCCGCCCTCTCGGCACTTTTCTGCGAGGGTCTGCTGCGCGTGTTCCCGTGTCCCGTCAACGCCGTCGCGGTAGGCTCGGTCGGCGCGCCGCAGCTGTTCTCGTTTTCCGCGCCCGCGGCTGCCGCCATGCTTTTGAGCGGAGCCATGCTGATATTGGAGCTTGATACAAACGAGAAAAAGTGTTAGAATAATAAAAAAAGCATTTAGGATGATAATTTTGAAAAGTAAGCTGCTCAACAAAAAGAGCATACCGCCCGCGTGCGAATACTGCTCGCGCGGAAGCTGTGCGCCGGACGGCAAAACCGTCCTCTGCCCGAAAAAGGGCGTTATGCAGAAAAATTCGAGCTGTTCCGCGTTTCGATATGACCCGCTCAAGCGCAAGCCTAAGCTGCCCGTTGAGCTGCCGAAGTTCGACGCGAGCGATTTCGAGCTGTAACGAGCTGTAATTCGGTATATTTTTTATTGCCGCTTATTGATTTAACGGCGGGAATAATGTAAAATATTTGTATTGTGCACCGGTACAGCACCGGCATTATTAAACAAAGGGTGATATAAAAATGTCAATCAAGCACATGTACTACAGGCTTTATCAGGGCGTTTTCAGAGTCGCCGTCAATTTCCTCGACTGGACTCCGCCTAAGATAATCTCCGGCCCCGGCTCCGTCAAGAAGTTGCCGCAGGTCATCAAGGAGAAGGGTCTGAAGAAGATGATGATCGTCACCGATAAGGGTCTCACCGGACTCAACCTGCTCGACGGCCTCTATGAGGGTCTCAAGGCGGACGGTATCGATTACATCGTCTACGACAAGACCCAGCCCAACCCCTCGATAGACAATATCGAAGAAGTCCGCAAGCTCTATCTTGACAACGGCTGCCAGGGCTTCATCGCTTTCGGCGGCGGTTCTCCGATGGACTGCGCCAAGGGTGCGGCCGCAAGAGTCGTCTGCCCCAATAAGACCGTTCAGAAGATGCGCGGTCAGCTCAAGGTTCGCAAGAAGCTGCCTCCGTTCTTCGCAGTTCCCACCACGGCCGGCACCGGCTCCGAGACCACTCTCGCCGCCGTCGTTACCGACACCAAAACCCACGAGAAGTACGCGCTCAACGATCCCGTGCTCCGTCCGAAGTACGCAGTCCTCGATCCCGAGCTCACCGTCGGTCTTCCTCCCCACATCACCTCGACCACCGGTATGGACGCTCTGACCCACGCGGTTGAAGCATACATAGGTCACTCCAACACCAAGGAGACCTCCGCAAAGGCGGAAGAGGCTACCAAGCTCATCTTCGAAAACCTCGAAGAGGCTTACAAGAACGGCAAGGATATCCACGCAAGAGAGCAGATGCTCCTCGCCTCGCACTATGCCGGAATCGCGTTCACGAGAGCTTACGTAGGCAACGTTCACGCAATAGCTCATAACCTCGGCGGATTCTACGGCGTGCCGCACGGACTTGCAAACGCCATCATCCTGCCCTATGTTCTTGATTTCTACGGCGACACCGCCTATGAGCGCCTTGCAAGACTCTGCGAGTGCGCGGGCGTAGCCAAGGCCGGTCAGTCCGACGAGCAGAAGGCTCTCGACTTCATTCAGGCTATCAGAGACATGAACGCCAGAATGAACATTCCCGACAAGATCGACAAGATCCAGGAGAAGGACATCGAGACCATCGCAAAGCGCGCATGCAAGGAGGCCAATCCCCTCTATCCCGTGCCGAGAATCATGGATCTCGACGACTGCATAGCGATAATCCATCGCCTCATGCCCTGACGGTTAAACACACGGCGAGCCGGAAGAAAATCTTCCGGCTCGTTTTTTATGCAAAATAAAAAGAGCCGAACAGGCGCTCGGCTCTTTTGCTTATTCAACTTTATCTTTGTCCTTTTCCTCGCGGCGCTCGGCGAACCAGCCGCCCTTCTCGCGCTTAGAGTCGTCCTCCGCGTCCTCTTTTTCCTCTTCGACGGGGAGAATCTCGATTTTAACCTTGCCTATTCTCCTGTCCTCGACATTGAGAACCGTGAAGCGCAGGTTCTTGTATTCGACCACGTTCATCTCGCCGTCCTGCGGGAGATAGCCGAGCTCGCTTATTATGAAGCCTCCGACGGTGTCGTAGTCGCCCTCGGGGAGGGTGACGTGGAACACCTCGTCGAGCTCGTCTATATAGGTCACGCCGTCGACCGTGAAGGTGGTGTCGTCGATCTTCGAGATTTCCTCCTCCTCGTCGTCGTATTCGTCCTGAATATTGCCGACTATCGATTCGAGAACATCCTCGAGGGTCACTATTCCGGCAGTGCCTCCGAACTCGTCGACGACTATCGCCATCTGCGTGTGCTTATCGGTCATCTGCTTGAACAGATCGCCGCAGGGCATCGACTCGGGGACAAAGACGGGCTCGCGGATAATATCACGCAGGGTCACGTCCTCGGGCAGGTCGGTGCCGATATATTTGAGCAAATCTTTGACATACGCTATGCCGACTATATTGTCGGGGTCGTCGTCGTAAACGGGGATTCTCGAATAGCCGTTATCCATGGAGAGCGAAACGATCTCACTCAGCGGATCGCTTATCTCCGCCGCCGTCATGTCGGTGCGGTGGGTCATTATATCCCCGGCGTCGAGGTCGTCGAACTCGAAGATGTTGTTTATCATCTCTTTCTGCGAGTCCTCTATGACGCCCTTTTCTCCGCCGACGTCAACGAGCATACGTATCTCCTCCTCCGTCACGGGCTCCTCCGACGCATTCGGGTCATAGCCGAACAGACGGACAAGGCCGTTGGTGGACAGGGAGAGTATCTTAACAAAAGGCTTGGTTATCTTCTTGAAGCCGAGCAGTATGCCGACGACTCTGAACGAGACCTTTTCGGGCGCCTGCATGGCTATTCTCTTAGGCGCAAGCTCGCCTAAGACAAGCGAAAAATACGATGTTATGAGCGTAATGACAACGACGGAAAAGCCGTTGATAACGCCTGCGGGAATACCGCTCAGGAAGGATATCTTCCCTATAGCTCCGGAGAGCATATTGACGAATGTCTGCGATGCGGATGCGGAGGTCAAAAAGCCCGCGAGGGTCACGCCTATCTGGATAGTTGAAAGAAAGCCGCTCGAATCCGCGGTAAGCTTCAAAACCTGCTTTGCTTTTTTGTTGCCTTCCTCGGCCATTTTCGCTATCTTCGTGTCGTTGAGAGAGATGATCGCTATCTCGCTCATGGCAAAGAAAGCATTGAGAAGAATAAGTACGAACAGCAAAATTATTTGAAAAATAAGATTGCCGGGGTCGGGGTCATCCATAAATGGATTTGCTCCTTTCGGTTTAAATATTATTCACCGTCGGCATATACGCCGAGATGTTAAGTTTTATTATACACATAAACATATTCTCTGTCAAATATTCAAACTCCGCCTCATCCGGCGCGGGAGCGCGTGAGGACTCCGCGCACGGCGGCGAAAGGCTACGAGAGACAAAATCAGTTGTTTTCGCTCGAAATCGGGGAAAAACGGACATTTTTGCACAGGCGCGGGAGTGCATATCAGAGCAAATTCGACGGAATAAAGTTGTTCTGCCTGTCTATCGGAAACGGTCTCGGGTACATACACACTATCCCGCCGAAGCCCGTCTCGACCGAAGTCTTGTCGAGAACATTATATTTTTTTATTTCTTTTTTATCCGGGTTTGCGGACTTCTTTATCTCAAGCGGATGTATTTTTCCGTTCTCCTCAACAAAAACATCTATCTCCTTGGCGTTGTTGTCGCGGTAAAATGACAGAAGCGCCGGAGTCTGAGAATAGGCATAATTTTTGACGAGCTCCATGACAACATAATTTTCAAAAAAATGTCCTCCCGCCGCGCCGTCGCGCAGCGAATCCTTCGTCAGCCACCTTGTAAGATAGGCGCACAGACCCGTGTCGCAGAAATACAGCTTCGGTGTTTTGCAGAGCCGCTGAAGTTCGTTGTTTGAATACGGCTCAAGCAGATACACTATATCCATATCCTGCAAAACATCGAGCCATTTTTTTGCCGTCTGCACCGATATTCCGACCGTGTCGGAAAGCGTCTTGTAATTGACGAGGTTGCCCACAAGCGCGGCGCAGGCGCGCAGAAATTTCTTGAACGCCGCCGTGTCCTTTATCCCCTCGTCATTGACCGCATCCGCGATAAGATAGTTGTCTATATAGGACTGGTAATATACCTGCATCTGCTCCGGGGTGGCAATCATAACATCCGCATATCCGCCGCGCCATATGTGCTCAAAGACATCGTTTATATCGTTTTCCGGCATTCTTTCAGCCCGCTCAAGCAGTCCGCCCATGGAAAAATCAAGCTCCGGGGGAGAAATAAAGCCGGCCTTTTCTCTCTGGGAAAGCGAATAGAGCTTGAGTATTCCGAGCCTGCCCGCAAGTGTTTCCCGAGACCTCTCCATAAGCTTTCCTCTTTGTGAGCCGGTCAGCCAGAAGCGTCCGCGCTCGTCGCTCTCGTCGCACATTATCTTTATGCGTTCAAGCAGCTGCGGCGCCTTCTGTATCTCGTCTATGAGGATGGGCGGCTTGTAGGTCTGAAAGAACAGCACCGGGTCGTTCTGCGCGAGCTCCCGCACAAAATCATCGTCCATTGTAACGACTGTTCTCTCCTGCTCCCGAGCAAGTCTTTTGAGCATTGTGGATTTTCCGACCTGCCTTGCGCCGACAACGAGAACAGCCTTAAAAAACGAGTCCATTCTCATGAATTTTTTCTCGAGTTCCCTATGAATATACTCCATTTTTATCACCGCTTTTTAAGATAATCATAAACTACAGTTGTATATTATATTATTTTTTGCTTATTGTCAAGTGTTGAATTTTTATTTTGAAATCAGTTTTTACCGTGCCGTCGGACAATATTCCGACGCAAAGCGGGAGTGCTTTTGTCCGTTTTCGGGTATTATATTACATTATATAGGCCGGATATGTAAACTTCAACAAAATTGGATAAAGCATTAACGTGTTTTTTCTATTATTTTGGCTTATTTATCTGTTTACATTGACGCACAAAAATGTTACTATATTCGTGGTGTCATTTGACCAATGCCATACGTTCAAACGTTTATTAAAATAGGGAGGAACATAGAATGGCAAGAATAGCAAAGAGCATGGACGGCAATAATGCTGCTGCATATGTGTCGTACGCGTTCACAGAGGTTGCCGGTATCTACCCGATAACCCCTTCGAGCCCCATGGCTGACTATGTTGATCAGTGGTCGGCAAAGGGCATGAAAAATATTTTCGGCACGACCGTCAAGGTTGCCGAAATGCAGTCCGAGGCAGGCGCCGCCGGAACCGTTCACGGTTCTCTGGCCGCAGGTGCGCTCACAACCACCTACACCGCTTCCCAGGGTCTGCTTCTTATGATCCCCAACATGTATAAGATCGCCGGCGAGCTGCTTCCCGCAGTTTTCCATGTATCCGCAAGATGCGTCGCGTCTCACGCGCTCAACATCTTCGGCGATCACTCCGACGTCTACGCTTGCCGTCAGACAGGTTTCGCAATGCTTGCCGAGACCAACCCGCAGGAGGTCATGGACCTCGGCGCCGTTGCTCATCTCGCGGCAATCAAGGGACGCGTTCCCTTCATCAACTTCTTCGACGGCTTCCGTACCTCTCACGAGATACAGAAGATCCAGGTCTGGGACTACGAGGACCTCAAGGAGATGTGCGACATGGACGCTGTTGAGGCGTTCAGAAAGCGCGCTCTCAACCCCGAGCATCCCGTAATGCGCGGCTCTCACGAGAACGGAGATATCTTCTTCCAGCACCGCGAGGCCTGCAATAAGTATTACGACGCTATCCCCGGCATTGTCGAGGAGTATATGGACAAGGTCAACGCCAAGTTAGGCACTGACTATAAGCCCTTCAACTACTACGGCGCTCCCGACGCTGACAGAGTCATCGTCGCCATGGGCTCCATCTGCGACGTCGCAGAGGAAGTTATCGACTACCTCACCGCCAAGGGCGAGAAGGTCGGTCTCGTCAAGGTTCGCCTTTACAGACCCTTCTCCGCTGACAGACTTGTCGCAGCTATCCCCGCAACCGCAAAGAAGATAGCCGTTCTCGACAGAACAAAGGAGCCCGGCGCTCTCGGCGAGCCCCTCTATCTCGACGTTGTTACCGCTCTTGCCACTAAGGGCGTATCGGCAAAGGTCTGCGGCGGCCGTTACGGCCTCGGTTCCAAGGACACTCCGCCCTCAAGCGTGTTCGCCGTATACGACGAGCTCAAGAAGGACGAGCCCAAGAACCAGTTCACCATCGGCATCAACGACGATGTCACCCACCTGTCCCTCGAGGAGAAGGAAGCCCCCAACACCGCGGCTCCCGGCACCATCGAGTGCAAGTTCTGGGGTCTCGGCGGCGACGGCACAGTCGGCGCAAACAAGGACTCCATCAAGATAATCGGCGACCACACCGACAAGTATATTCAGGCTTACTTCCAGTATGACTCGAAGAAGACGGGCGGTATCACCATCTCCCACCTTCGTTTCGGCGACAACCCGATAAAGAGTCCCTACTATATCAACAAGGCCGACTTCGTTGCCTGCCACAACCCCTCCTATGTCGAGAAGGGCTATAAGATGGTCAACGACGTCAAGCCCGGCGGCGTCTATCTCATCAACTGCCAGTGGGATGCAGCTGAGCTCAGCGAGAAGATGCCCGCAGAGGCAAAGCGCTATATCGCAAAGAACAACATTCAGCTCTACACCGTCAACGCTATCGATATCGCAGCGAAGATCGGTCTGGGCAAGCGCACCAACACCGTTCTTCAGTCCGCTTTCTTCTCCCTTGCCAAGATTCTTCCCGAGGAAGAGGCTATCGGCTACATGAAGGAGAAGGCCCAGAAGTTCATGAAGAAGGGCAAAGAGATAGTCGAGATGAACGAGAAGGCTATCGACGCGGGCGCTACCGCATATGTCAAGATCGACGTTCCCGCTGACTGGGCCGACGCTGTTGACGCTCCCAAGGCTGCCGTTGAAAACGGCCCCGAGAAGCTCGTCAAGATGGTTGACTCCATCATGAAGCCCGTCGGTCTTATGAACGGCGATTCTCTCCCGGTTTCCGTATTCGTCGATCACGCGGACGGCACATTCGAGCAGGGCGCATCCGCCTATGAGAAGCGCGGCGTCGCGGTCATGGTTCCCGAGTGGAACGCAGAGACCTGCGCACAGTGCAACCAGTGCTCCTTCGTCTGCCCGCACGCAACTATCCGCCCGTATCTTCTGACCGAGGAAGAGGTTGCCAACGCCCCCGAAGGTGCCGCTATCGTCGACAAGAAGGCCGGCAAGGGCAAGGGCGTCTATAAGTACACCCTCGCTGTTTCTCCCCTCGACTGCATGGGCTGCGGCGTCTGCGTAGGCGTCTGCCCGACCAACTCCCTCAAGATGGTCTCCCGTGAGAGCCAGGATGCAAAACAGCCCGTATTCGATTACATGGTCGCAAACGTCTCCGTCAAGGATGAGGTTGCGGACGGCACCGTTATCGGCAGCCAGTACAAGACTCCGCTGCTTGAGTTCTCCGGTTCCTGCGCAGGCTGCGCCGAGACCGCTTATGCCCGTCTGATAACCCAGCTGTTCGGCGATAAGATGTATATCTCCAACGCCACCGGCTGCTCGTCCATCTGGGGCGGCCCCGCTGCAACTTCCCCCTACACCACCAACAAGAACGGCCACGGCCCCGCATGGGCCAACTCCCTGTTCGAGGACAACGCCGAGCACGGCTTCGGTATGCTTCTCGGCCAGAACGCCGTACGCAACAGGCTCATAGCAAAGGTTGAGGCTATCGCCGAGTCCGACAAGGCCTCCGATGAAATCAAGGCTGCTGCCAAGGCATTCCTTGACACGAAGGACGACGTCAAGACTAACGGCGCTGCCGCAGACGCACTTGCCGACGCTATCAAGGATATCGACTGCGCAGACTGCAAGGATATCGTTGAGAACAAGGAATTCCTCTCCAAGAAGAGCGTTTGGATCTTCGGCGGCGACGGCTGGGCATACGATATCGGTTTCGGCGGCGTTGACCACGTCCTTGCCTCCGGTGAGAACGTCAACATCATGGTCTTCGATACCGAGGTCTATTCCAACACCGGCGGACAGGCCTCCAAGGCTTCTCAGATCGGTCAGGTCGCTCAGTTCGCGGCTGCCGGTAAGTCGATAGCTAAGAAGAGCCTTGCCGAGATAGCAATGAGCTACGGCTATGTCTATGTCGCTCAGATAGCTATGGGCGCTAACATGAACCAGACGATAAAGGCTATCGAAGAGGCCGAGGCTTATCCGGGCCCGTCTATAGTCATCGCCTACGCTCCCTGCGAGATGCACTCCATCAAGGGCGGCATGGTCAACTGCCAGAAGGAAATGAAGAGAGCTGTCGAGTGCGGCTACTGGAATATGTTCCGCTTCAACCCGGCACTCAAGGCAGAGGGCAAGAACCCCTTCACCATCGACAGCAAGCAGCCTGTCACCGAGGAGTACCGCAACTTCCTGCTCAACGAGGCTCGTTATTCCTCGCTGACCCGCTCGTTCCCCGAGCGCGCCGAGGAGCTGTTCGGCGAAGCCGAAGTCAAGAGCGTCGAGAGATATGAGCACCTGCTCAGACTCAAGGACCTCTATGCACCCAAGGCTGACTGATAAATAAACTAAATATGTTTTCCGCCGTGCTTCAAAAGAGCGCGGCGGTTTTTTGTTCAATTCGTCGGTTTATTTCTTTGCACTGCTATGATATAATTTATACAATAATATATCTTGCAGATGGGAGTAAGGATATGGGAAAAAGCGTAGTTATTGTCGGGGCGAATCAGTCCGCGCTCGTGCTCGCGCGTCTGCTCGGCGAAAAGGGCTTCAATGTGTGCGTATACGAAAAAGAAGCTCGAGAAAATGTCGCCTACGACTGGCACGATGATATGCACCCGTCGGCTTTCGCGGCGGCGGACATTCCCCTGCCCGATAAGCCGTTCTGGTTCCCGAAAGGAGATTGGAGCTTCGTCTCGCCTGACGAGAAGAGCATCACACGAATCCATCAGGATCCGGAGCGCGTTGACTGGTCAATAGAGCGCAGGAAATTCAACGACTATCTCTTTTCCCGCGCCGAGGGCTATGCCGAGTTTCATTATAGCTCGGCGGCAAAGCGGGTTATGGTTGAATCCGGGCACATTGTCGGCATAGAGTTGGAGAGCGGCGAGAAAGTATATTCCGACCTCGTCGTTGATATTTCCGGTGCGACATCCGCCTGCCGCAGGAGTCTGCCGGCAGAGTTTAAAATACAACGCGAGACCGAAAAGGGCGATTTATTCCGCGCGTGGCGCGCATTCGTGACCCGTGCGCCCGGCGTGCCCGACCCCAAATATACCAACAAGGCGTACTTGAAGCATCTCGGCGAGGCGGGCATCTCATGGTGCATCTGGGATCAGCCGTCCGACACAGTGAACCTGCTCATCGGGCACATAGACGAGCTGAGCGATGAAGAATTCGACCGTGCGTATACGGCACTCAAAAAAGGTAATCCGATAATCGGCGACACGGTCGTTCGCGGAGACAGAATGTGTACTATTCCCGTCAGGCGTCCTATATCGAAAATGTTCGCGGACGGCTATGTTCTGCTCGGCGACAGCGCATTTATGACAATCCCCATGCTCGGAAGCGGCATGGCGAGCGGCATAAGGGCGGCAAAGATACTCTCGGATGTGCTCATCTCCGGCGGTGACAAGCCGTTTTCGTCCCGCAATCTCTACCGCTATCAGCGGCAGTTCATGCAGGAGATGGGAGCGAAATACAGCGGCGTTGAAATGCTTAAAAACTGGCTGCTCAACGCACCGTCCGACAAGGTCTCGTTTCTGTTCAATAGAGGGCTCTTAAGCGAAGAGGATTTGAAGCGCAGCTGTGTGGGCGAGATAGTCAAGCTCACCCCGAGATCAATAGTTCAAAAAGGCGTACGCGGCGCGACTCAGCTGCCTCTGCTCATGTCACTGTGCGGACTGCTTATGAAAATCGATATTCAGATACGCACGGCTAAAAATATGCCTGCCGAATACTCGCCAGATTCCTTTGCCGCATGGCAGAAGAAATACTCCAAGGCGTTCGGCAGGGAGATATAAAGCGGGTAATGATTTTGGATAAAGCGAAAAAGAAAAGAATAATAGTATATGTCTCGACGATAGTCCTGTCGATAATCTATCTGTTCACCGCATACAAAATCGCTATAGGCGACGGCGTTTTCGGCGACAAGGAGGATATTGTCACCGTTCGCGCGAAGGTGCTGCGGATAACGGATGAAAAAGAAACCGTGAGCGACGAGGAAAGCGGCGGAAAAATCAGTATGCAGTATGTTTTCTTCGAGGCGAAGGCTGTTTCCGGCGAGGTACGCGGCAAGACGCTCTATGCCGTTCAGGAGAGAGACCTGCTCTACGGTCTGCCGCAGCCGACTGTCGAGGTCGGCGACAAGGTCATCCTCGTCTATGAGCCGAACGACGACGGCACCGCCGACTACTATCTGTCGGACTTCTCGCGCATAACGCCGCTTGTCATGCTATGTGCGTTTTTCTTCCTGCTGATACTGATTTTCGGGCGCAAAAAAGGACTCGACACGATAATATCGCTCGTGTTCACCTGCCTCGCCGTGTTCATCAACCTTATCCCCGCGATACTGAACGGTCAGAACATCTACGCCTGGTCAATAATTACCTGCGTTTATATCACCGTTATGACGCTCATGCTCATTGAGGGGCTGAATGTCAAGTGCTTCGCGGCAGGCGTCGGCTGCGTCGGCGGAGTGCTTGTCGCGGGCGCGCTCGAGCTTATACTGCGCGATCAGATAAAGATGACGGGCGTCCTCGACTCGGAGTGGCTCTATCTCTACAATCTGAATCCCGAAAACCCGATTGACCTCAAGGCGATAATCTTTGCGATGATAATAGTCGGTGCCGTGGGTGCGGTCATGGACGTTGCGATGTCCATTGCCTCGTCGCTGTGCGAAATAAACGAAAAATCGCCCGACCTCCCGGCACGCGAGCTGCTTAAATCCGGTCTGACAATCGGGCGCGACATAATGGGTACCATGGCGAACACCCTCGTGCTCGCCTATATAGGCTCCGCTCTTTGCTGTATGCTCCTCATGGTCACCTACAGCAGCAATGTCGGTCAAATACTCAACCGCGAGCAGATAGCCGTTGAGATTCTCCAGGCGCTCGCCGGCTCGATAGGCATACTCGCCGCCCTGCCGCTGACCGCCCTCACAAGTGTGCTCTGCCTAAAGCCCCTGAACAGATTTAAACGGAAAGGGCACTGAATATAATCGCCGCCGAAAAGCCCTCATAAAACCTAACGTCCTCCGTTTTTTGTCGTATGAAATTATTGACAAAGATAAAGTTAAAGAGTATATTAGAATAAACGGAGGCGATATGATGAAAAAACGAATAATTGCGGCGGCTGTTTGCATCTTAATGCTGTCGGCCTTCACCGCCTGCGCCCAAAAGCCGGCGCAGAACAAGCCGAGCGTTACCGAGACGGAGAACGGAAGTATTTTAGCCGGTTCGGATGAGACGGCGGCGCCCGAAACAACGGAATCTGAGTCCGCATCAACCGAGACCGCGCCGAAAACGACGGAATCAGCCGAAAGGCACACGGAGGCACAGACCTCAAGACCCGCTCCGACAACCGAAAAAAGAGCACAAACTACCGTGAAAAAGCCCGAAAAGACAACGAAAACAGAGACGACAAAGGCGTTTGAATACGATATGTCGAATCCGGCGGTCAAGGCGGTAATGTCGATGGTCGGCGAGAAGCACAGATGCACCGAAGTTGCCGAGGCGGCTGTTGAGCAGGCCGGCTTGAGCGGCTGGCGTACCTTTGAGGAGGACGGCTGGACATACAGAATCCTCGAGCCCGAGGGCTTTATCGACTTGGGAACAAAGGTTACGAAAGCGCAAATCCGCCCCGGCGATATTCTCTATTATGCCGACGGCGGCAGGGGTGAATCGCACGTTGCCGTGTATGTCGGAAACGGTCAGGCCGTCCACGGTAACTGGGCAACGGACGGCACAACAAAGCTTGCCCGCGCTTTCTACCGTGAGCCGACGTATATAATACATATAGATTACGGCAAATAAAAAGTAAAATTGCAAAAGGCCATAATCCGTGAGCTGCGGATTATGACCTTTGTTTTATATTTTGCCCGCTCAAGCGGCCGAATCGGACGGCGCTTTCGCCTTGGGTCGTTTAGACCTCGGGTATCTCCAGAACTATCTCATGCCCTGTCTGCGCGGAGCGGTAGAGTCCGTCGAGTATTGCCTGATTGTATATGGCCTGGCTCGTCGGGACGGGTGCTTCGCCGCCCTCTTTGACAGCGTCGAGGAACTTTCTGACCTTCCAGTAGAACACGCCCTCCTCGGGCTCTTCGAGCATGGGGACGACCGTCTCAACCTCTGCTTCGCCGATGTTTCTGTATATTTTCAGCGGAGCGTCAATGCTGCCCCAGTGACCGGATGACGGAATTTTCAGTCCGGCCTTTGTTCCGAGAACGACCGTATCGCCCATGGTGTCGACGTTCATAGCCCACGCGGTCTTGAAGTCGATAGTCAGGCCGCCCTCGAGGCGGACAAAGCCCGCCGCAAAATCGTCAACGCCGAAAACATCCTTGTATTTATAGTCGTCGGCCTTGCCGAAATAGTCGGAGAGGAAGCCCGTGACGGTCAGCGGCTTGGGATAGCCCATGCCGTTCAATACCATGTCGAGCGCATAGCAGCCGATGTCACCGAGCGCACCGATGCCGCCCGTCTCTTTCTCTATGAATGTAGTGCCGAACGGAGTCGGAATACCTCTGCGCCTGCCGCCGCCTATCTGAATATGATAGACCTTGCCCAGCTCGCCGGACTCGATTATATATTTTATCATCTGCATATTCGGGTTGTAGCGCGGCTGGAAGCCGACGGAAACTATCTTGCCGTTTCTCTTCTCGGCCTTTCTTATCTCAACGGCCTCGTCGAGGGTGACGCACATGGGCTTTTCGAGCAGGACATTGACCCCGTGGTCGAGCGCGTATATGGTGCACTCCGCGTGGGTCATATTGTAGGTACAGACGCTGACCGCGTCAAGCTCCTCGTTGTCTATGAGCTCCTTATGCGAGCGGTAGACTCTGACTCCCTCGGGGGCGTTCCATTTCTTGAGAAATGCCTCGGCCTTGCCGTCAACAAGATCCGCCACGCCGACAAGCTCAACGTCGGGCATCTTGAGATATTCGCTGATGTGGCTCTCCGCTATCCAGCCTGTGCCGATTATACCAACCTTGAGCTTCTTGCTCGTGTCGATGCTGTAATTGTCCTGATCCTTTTTGAAGAGGTTCAGGTCGTTTGCTCTTTTGTCAGACATTTTTTTACCTCGCTTTTTATATTTTTACGGGCTGCGCCCTTTTTTGCTTATATGATCTCGGCCTCCGAGAATATCATTTTGCGCTCGTCGTCAGTCAGCAGGCGGGCTTCACCCTCCTTGAGCGAATTGTCAAGCTTCAGCGCGCCTATCGCCGTTCTGCGAAGCGCCGAAACGCTGTTCCCGACCGACGCGAACATCCTCTTGACCTGATGATACTTGCCCTCGCGTATCTGAACGCACACCGCGGCGGGGTCATCGCTCAGCTTTTTGAGTTTCGCGGGCAGACATTCCGTGCCGTCGCCGAGCACCGCGCCCTGCCGCAGAATATCGAGCTGCTCCTCGCTTATGCCGCTCTCGAGCGTCGCCTCGTAGGTCTTGTAGACATGGTGGGACGGCGAGATGAGTCGATGGGCAAAGTCGCCGTCGTCGGTGATTATCAAAAGCCCGGTAGTATCCTTGTCGAGTCTGCCTGCGGGGAAAAGTCCGCGCCTGCTGAGCTCGGGCGGCAGGAGATCGACGACCGTCGGGCAGTCGGGATCCTTTGCGGCGCTGAGTACGCCGGAGGGCTTGTTGAGCATTATATAGAGATATCGGCGCACGGTGACTGTTTTTCCGTTTATCTTCAGCTCGTCGGAATTTATGTCAAGCTGCTCGTCGGCCGCAAATATTTTTTTGCCGTTCACCTCGACCGCGCCGCTTCTTATGAGCTGCCTTGCGCCGCTGCGGGAAATATTCATCTGCTTTGCAACTGTTTTATCGAGCCTGTCCAATGCGGCGCCCCCTTCGGTTGATGAAAAAATTTTACCATAAAACAGAGAAATTAACAATATACAAATTAAAAATCATGCATTATACATCCGAACAGCCGAGAAAAAACCCGGCAAATCTCTTTGCCGGACAATTTTTATGCTTCTGTTTTTGCAAAACATTTTCTGAACAGTATATATACAAATATCGGTATCGCCGACAGCACCATCAGAGGAACGACCAATCCACCGTCAGCGTCGGTTATCGCCAGCGACAGCAACAACTCCGGCCACCAAACAAGCGGGAGAAGCAGCAATCCTAAAAAAAGTGATACTCCCATTCCGAGTGCAAAACCGTCTGATTTCTTTTTTCCCATAACTGCGCTTGTAACGGTATACAGCAATATTAAAGCAGCACTCACCACCGTCCCCGCCGTTGAATAGACGGCATTTCTCAGTTCATCCGGAAGTTTTATGTCGAAAAGCACCAGCGCAGGCACAATGCCCGTTACAGTGCGAAACAGCACCATAGAGACGGCCGTCAAAATCTCTTTTTTTGAAAAACTGTTTGAGCTTTTTATTGACATCTGCCCGTCATTCCTCCTGTCATTAATTATACATACCGGCTTCAACAGCAAACTTGTATGAAACTGCCGCGCCATATGATGCAACTATTCTTAATTGTTTTTTGGCCACCGTTTTCCATATTTCGTAGTCCGGTGTCCCCCACTGGCACACATTACCTTTTTCATTATACCCTGCAGTGGCACAAATTTCTACTATGCTGGAAGGAGAATTTCTAAGTGCGTATGAATAAACATCATTACTTACAGAGAGATCCGAGGGAGATAATATTTCTAAATTCTCGTCAACATATTTTTCAAACCTACCGTGTGCGTTGTTATAATATATTCTAAGTGCAGAAATATTTGCCGCATGATGCGGCTCTCCCGAATCTTGAATATAATGCAGTGTATATCCTAAATACTTTAACCCTTTGTTTCGATTCCCTGCTTTCATGTATTCTACAGCTAAATCGTAATGTTCTTTTGCATTTGACTTTGCTGTGGGATATGTCTCATCTCTGTTATTTGTCCCTGTGATTGGATTGTAAAAATGTCCGGCGTACATTTTGTCTAATAAAACCCCGTTACCAACATTATCCGGTTCCGCTGACCAAACAGCAACCATTCCCGCTTCTCCTATTGCGGAAAGCACATCTTCTTTCCATGCTCTTTTGTCAGCAAACATTACACAAACTGACAAAAATGTAATTGTCTCATGTGTCTTTATAACATCCTCTTTTTTCTGCCAGTTACTTCCCCACACGGGCGCAACAACATCATCTTGATTATCAGCTGATGCGTTTGTATCAATTCCGCAAGCTTTTCTACATGCATCAAGGTATGACCGTATTTCCTCATAGCTACATTCAAGAACCTCATCTACAGTAAATTTTTCAAGATGCAAATACTCTGTTGGATTAACTAGTTCATTTTCTATGGGTTCTTGTATCGTCTCAGCTGCAAAAGTATTTAACGGCAGTGAAAATGTTGTAATCAGAACAAAAGCTAATGATAAACTCATTGAGATAACCTTTTTCACAAAGAGACCTCCTTTATGGTTATAAATGATTGACAATCATAGCCACTAACTATCTGATAAAAACATTGAAATCACCTCTTTCTTATTATTCTTTACAATTTAATTTTAGCAAATATCTTTTTTATTGTCAATAACAAAGAACTAAAGTACTATTTACGCTAAATCAATTTAAAAAATTCCGCTTCTAAATGTGCCGAAGCTGTCAATAATAAAACCGAACAGCAGAAATGCGCGGCATTGCCGGCAAAATCTAAAATTTTTATTGCACAACGCCGCCGACGCAGAAAATGCAGTATAAATTTTTCGAAAAAACCCTTTTCAATCGGGCAAAAAGATGATATAATTTAATGTCGTAAAATGGATTTTACTATAGCTGATATCTGATACTTCTTTTTGATATAAAAACTATATAGGAGTGAACAATTTGGAAAAGTTCGTGCTCAACGGCGGCATACCCCTCAGAGGAGAGGTCAGCATAAGCGGCGCCAAAAATGCGGTCGTGGCTATTCTGCCCGCAACTATTCTTGCTCAGGACATTTGCACTATCGAAAACATTCCCAACATCAGTGATGTTTATTATATGACAAAAATTCTCGAACAGCTCGGGGCGCAGATAAAGCGCCTGAGTAAGAGCACGCTCGAGATAGATACGAGAGGGGTCAACTCCTACGTCGTGTCGCACGATATGACGAAGCATCTGCGCGCCTCTTACTATTTTATCGGCGCGCTGCTCGGCAGATTCCACCGTGCGAAAGTCGCCATGCCCGGCGGCTGCAACTTCGGAGTGCGTCCTATCGACCGTCATATAAAGGGCTTTGAGCTTCTCGGCTCGACCGTCACTATCGGCGAGAACGCCATTATTGACGCCGCCGCGGAGAGACTTGAGGGCAGCCCCGTCTACTTCGACGAGGCGTCCGTCGGCGCGACAGTCAATGTTATCCTCGCCGCAGTCAAGGCGAAGGGTCTGACCGTCATTGAAAACGCCGCCAAGGAGCCGCATATAGTCGACCTTGCAAACTTCCTCAACTCCATGGGAGCGGACATACGCGGCGCCGGCACCGATACTATCAAGATTCGCGGCGTCGAGCATATGCACGGCTGTACCTATTCCATAATCCCCGACCAGATAGAGGCCGGCACCTATATGATTGCCGCCGCCGCTACGGACGGAAACGTGCTTATAAAGAACGTCATCCCGAAGCATCTCGAGTCCATCTCCGCCAAGCTCATAGAGTGCGGCATTGATGTTATAGAAAATGACGACAGCGTCAGAGTCTGCGCCAACGGCAGACCCGGCAAGTGCACGATAAAGGCTATGCCCTATCCCGGCTTCCCGACCGATATGCAGCCGCAGATGACCGCTCTTCTGAGTATCGCGGACGGCACGAGCTTTGTCTCCGAGGGCGTGTGGGATAACCGCTTCCGCTATGTCGAGCAGCTCATCCGCATGGGCGCGTCGATAAAGGTCGAGGGCAAGATGGCGGTTGTCGAGGGTGTTGAGCAGCTCAAGGGCGCACCCGTCAGAGCCGATGACCTGCGCGCGGGCGCGGCGATGATAATCGCCGGACTCATCGCCAAGGGCACTACTGAGATAGAAGAAATCTCGCATATCGACCGCGGATATGAGAACATTGTCGAAAAGCTCACGGGATTGGGCGCGGATATCCGCCGCGTAGACAGACCCGAGCCCGACGGCATCTCAAGAGCAGTCTGAAAACATTAACGCAAGAATCCTGCATCGGTCATGCCGGCGCAGGATTTTTTAAAGGAGCAAAACATGGCAAAATTCTGTCCGCTTTTTTCTTCGAGCAGCGGCAACTGCATATATATAGGCACCTCGGACGGCGGCATACTCATAGACGCGGGCGTCAGCGCGAAACGGATAACCTCAGCGCTCGACAGCATAGGCGTATCGCCGGAGAGCATCGGCGCGATTTTCATAACCCACGAGCACTCAGACCACGTAAACGGGCTGCGCGTCTTTGCGGGCAGCAGAAATATCGACGTTTACGCCTCGGCGGGCACGCTCGGAGCGCTCGACTCCATGTGCATATTAAACGGCAAATTCACGGCGCACGAGATAGACGAGAGCGGCGCGGAAGCGGCGGGGATATATGTAAAGCCCTTTGCAACGCCGCACGATGCCGCGCAGAGCTGCGGCTACACGGCGGTCACTCCGGACGGCAGGCGCATATCCGTAGCCACAGACCTCGGACACATGACCGACACCGTGATGAACGCGATATACGGCAGCGACCTCGTTATGCTTGAATCGAACCACGAGATAGACCTGCTCAGACGCGGCCCCTACCCTTACCCGCTAAAGCAGCGCATACTCTCGGACAGGGGGCATCTCTCAAACACCGCCTGCTCCGATGCGGCGGTGAAGCTCCTCGATTCGGGCACGGTGCGCTTCATGCTCGGACATCTGAGCAAGCAGAACAACACGCCGGAGCTCGCATATGAGACTACTCATTCGGCGTTCACCGTCCACGGCGCAAGGTCGGGCAGCGACTATCTGCTCGGCGTAGCCGGCGACAACGGAAAAGTCATAAGCTTCTGAACGGAGGGCAAGATGTACAACATTGACCTTATATGCATAGGCAAGCTCAAGGAGGACTACCTGCGCGGCGCGTGCGCCGAATATTCAAAGCGGCTCTCGGCCTTCTGCAAGCTGAAGATAACGGAGCTCACCCCATCGCGCATCCCCGACGACCCGTCCCAGGCGCAGATAGACGCGGCTCTCGCGGACGAGGGCAAGCGTATTTTGCAGCTTATTCACCCGTCGGCGCGTGTCTATGCGATGTGCATAGAGGGCAGGCAGCTATCCTCCGAGGAGCTCAGCCGAGACATTGAGCAGGCGGCGGTCGGCGGCAGCGGGAACCTTGTGTTTATTATAGGCGGCTCGCACGGACTTTCCGACGAGGTAAAGCGCCGCGCAAACTTCAAGCTCTCGATGTCCAAAATGACCTTTCCTCATCAGCTCGCGCGAGTCATGCTCCTCGAGCAGATCTACCGCGCGTTCATGATATCGAGCGGCGGAAAATATCACAAATAAAAAGCGGAACTGCGGCAATAGTTGCAGTTCCGTTTTTGCTATATCAAAAGACCGCTGTACCTCACGATACAGCGGTCTTTGTTAATTTTTATATCAGAGATTAATATCTCTTTCCGCCGTGGCCGCCTCTGCCGCCGCGGTTATCTCTTCTTCCGCCGTCTCTGCCGCCGCGGTTGTCCCTTCTGGGAGCTCTGCGGGGCTCATCGGACAGGTCATTCTCGGGAACGAGTCCCTCGACCTCGATGAGAGCGTCTCTGCGGGAGAGGTTGAGTCTGCCCTGGTCGTCTATCTCGCGAACCTTGACTATGACCTCGTCGCCGACGGCAACGACATCCTCAACGCGGTCAACGTGCTTGACATCAAGGTGGCTGATGTGGACAAGACCCTCCTTGCCGGGAGCGATTTCAACAAACGCGCCGAAGTCCATAAGGCGGGTAACAACGCCCTTGTAGATAGCGCCGACCTCGGGGTCGTTGGCTATTGTCTCAACCATGTTGAGAGCGCGCTTAGCGTCGTCAATGTCGATAGCGGAGATGAATACGGTTCCGTCCTCCTCAACATCGACCTTGCAGTTGCACTCTGCGCAGATCTTCTGGATAACCTTGCCCTGCTTGCCGATAACGTCGCCGATCTTCTCGGTGTCGATCTTGGTGGTGAGCATCTTGGGAGCGTACTTCGAAAGCTCTTTTCTGGGCTCGGAGATAACGGGCAGCATGACCTCATCGAGGATGTAGCAGCGCGCCTTATAGGTCTTATCAAGAGCCTCGCGGATAATAGCGGGGGTCAGACCGTGTATTTTAAGATCCATCTGGATAGCGGTGATACCCTTCTTCGTGCCGCCGACCTTGAAGTCCATGTCGCCGAAGAAGTCCTCGAGACCCTGGATATCAACCATGGTCATGAAGCGGTCGCCCTCGGTAACAAGGCCGCAGGAGATACCGGCAACGGGAGCCTTTATCGGCACGCCGGCCGCCATAAGGGAGAGGGTCGAGCCGCAGATGGAAGCCTGCGAGGTCGAGCCGTTGGACGAAAGAACCTCGGAGACGAGGCGCAGGCAGTACGGAAATTCCTCAACGCTCGGGATAACGGGCAGAAGAGCGCGCTCCGCAAGAGCACCGTGACCTATCTCGCGGCGTCCGGGGCCTCTGGAGGGCTTGGTCTCGCCGACGGAGTAGGAGGGGAAATTGTAGTGGTGCATATAGCGCTTGGAATCCTCGCCGTCGATACCGTCGAGAATCTGAGAGTCGCTGACGGGGCCGAGGGTGGTGACGGTCAGAACCTGAGTCTGACCTCTGGTGAACATACCCGAGCCGTGGACTCTGTCAAGCAGGTCAACCTCGGCAGCCAGCGGACGAATCTCGTCTATACCTCTGCCGTCAACGCGCTTGCCGTCGTCGAGCAGCCAGCGGCGCACGACGTACTTCTGGGTCTTATAGAGGCAGTCCTCTATCTTATCTATCTCGTCAGGATAAATCTCGTCGAACTTCTCGTGAACTTTCTCATAGATGGGCTTGAGGCGCTCGTCGCGGATGCGCTTGTCATCGGTGTCAAGAGCGGCACGGATATCTTCAATGGCGAAATCCTTGATAGCCTCGTACATCTCGGGTGCGGGATCGTTTGAGGGGAAGTCTATCTTCTCCTTACCGACCTCGGCCTGAATGCCCTTTATGAACTCGACAAGGCGCTGGTTCTCCTTGTGGGCGAACATGATGCCGTCGAACATCTCGTCGTTGGTAACTTCCTTTGCACCCGCCTCGATCATTGCGACGAGGTCGGAGGTGGAGGCGACAGTGACAGCCATGCGGCTGACCTCGCGCTGAGCCTCGGTGGGGTTGATGACATACTCGCCGTCGATAAGGCCGACGCTCACGCCGGAAATCGGGCCGTCCCACGGAATCTCGGAGATAGACAGCGCGATGGAAACGCCGAGCATGGCGGCGATTTCGGGCTGGCAGTCGGGATCGACCGACATAACGGTAGCCACGACGCTGACATCATTTCTCATGTCCTTGGGGAACAGGGGGCGAATGGGTCTGTCGATAACTCTCGACGCAAGAGTAGCCTTCTCGCTCGCTCTGCCCTCGCGGCGCTGGAACGAGCCGGGAATCTTGCCTACGGAATAGAGCTTCTCTTCAAAATCAACCGAAAGCGGGAAGAAATCCACGCCCTCTCTCGGCTTTGCAGCCATGGTTGCGGTGCAGAGCACGTCGGTCTCGCCGTAACGGACGAGGCACGAACCGCCCGCGAGCTGAGCCATTTTGCCGACTTCAACAACGAAGGGTCTGCCGGCGATCTCAGTTTCAAACTTCTTGAAATCCTCGAACATAGTTTTACCTCTTTAGTTTTATTTCCACAGACCCCCGGACTTAGCAATAAATCCGTTCCCCGGCTTCCCGGAGCCCCGATTCACTGCTAAAACCGTTGCAGTCTGTCGATTGTAAGTTCAGAAAAGCAGGCAGAAATAAACTCCTGCCTGCTCGTCGTGCAATTATTTACGGATACCGAGTCTGGCAATGATAGCGCGGTAACGCTCAATGTCGACCTTCTGAAGGTATGCCAGGAGATTGCGTCTGTGACCGACCATCTTGAGAAGGCCGCGGCGCGAGTGGTGATCCTTCGGATGCTCCTTAAGATGCTCTGTCAGGTCACGGATTCTCTTGGTGAGAACAGCGATCTGAACCTCCGGAGAACCAGTGTCGCCCTCATGGATAGCGTACTCCTGCATAATTGCGGTTTTTTCTGCCTGAGTCATTTTTTTCACCTCATTTTAATATTTGCTCCGTAACCCAGCAAAAGGCCGGTGAAAACCTCTTTGAGGTTTAATCCATAAGCCGAGTAGCGGACGCATACAACGGTATTATATCAGTTATAGAGCGGTTTGTAAAGAAGTTTTTAAAGTTTTTGCATTTTCGCCGAGGGTTATTCCCGTGCGCCGAAAACCGTTGCCTGACGGCCGACGACGTGATATAATCTAATCAGAATACGGAGGTGCTTTTATGGCAAGAGGACTTGACGGAACTTTTTTTGAAATTCACCATCACAACACGGCGGAGGGCAAATACTGGAACCCCGCTCTCGACTCCTTTACCGCCGAAAACTGGCGCGAAAAGGTTCGCGAGATAGCGGCGCTCAAAATGGAATACATAGTCGTTATGGCGACTGCGCTCTATGACCGCTGCTATTTCGAGTCGTCCGTTTTTCCTTTGGCGGATATCCCCTGCGCCGACCCTATCGAAGCGGTGCTCGACGAGGCGGACAAATGCGGCATAAAGGTTTTCCTCGGCAACGGCTTTTACGGCGACTGGACGAAGCCCGGAGTCAACATAACCTCGAGCGAGGTAATAGACCGCTCGTTTAAAGCCATGGATGAGCTGACGGAAAAATACGCGCGGCACAAAAGCTTCTACGGCTGGTATTTCCCGGACGAGACTTGTATAATCCTGCGCTTTTCGGGGAATTTCATGAAATATGTCAATCTCTGTTCCGCCCGCTGCCGCGAAATAACGCCCGACAAAAAGACGCTTATCGCGCCCTACGGCACGAATCTTACGCTCACGAACTCAAAATATATTGACGCGCTCGCCTCGCTCGATGTCGATTTTATAGCGTATCAGGACGAGATAGGCGTCAAAAAGACGCGCGTGTGGCAGAGCGAAAAAATATTTGCACGCCTGAAAAAAGCCCATGATAAAGCGGGACGTGCCGCGCTCTGGGCGGACATCGAGCTGTTCGATTTCGAGGGCATGGTCTACAAAAGCGCCCTGCTCCCCGCCGATTTCGAGCGCATCGAGCGGCAGATAGCGAACGTAGCGCCGTATGCGGACAAGATAATCGGATATCAGTATATCGGGCTGATGAATCCCGAGGATTCCGGCTCGTTCGCCGGGCACGAGAGCTCGGCGGAGCTTTACAGGCAGTATGCGGAATATCTGAATAAATAAGCGCGCCGTATGAACGCGCATTTCGAATATGAAAACGCCTATATGCGGTGAATTTATTTTAACGGTGATTTTATGAGCGACTTGAGATTCCGCTGTCTTGTTGACAACGATTTCTGCGATATTGCTCCTTTCGAGCCCTATATTGAAAAAGGCTCGTCGGATATGGGCTTGGCTCTCATAGCTTTCGACGAAAGCGAGCTTGATACAATTAAAAGCCTTTTAAACGAAACTCAGCTCGAGGGCAGCGACGGATATTTATATACACTGTCGCAAGGCTCCGTCGAGAAAAAAGGCAAAATGCCTCATTCTGTTATGAAGGCATACAGATACTATAAGCGCTATAAGAAAAAGCAAAACCGAGCCGCCGCGCATATAGAGAGAGAACTCAGTCACAGCGGCGACGGCATAAGGAAAGTATCCGGCGGCAGATCTTCAGCCTATAAATACACCGACCAAGAGAATAAAATATGCTTTCCTTTCAGGCTTCGTGCAAGCAAAAATAAAAACAAGCCTTTGTTTATCCTCTTACACGGCGCGGGGGCAATGGGCAGTGACAACTTAAAACAGCTGTTTGACAACTTACCGTTGTACAAGCAGTTAATAAAAACAGACTGCAATATTCTTTTGCCGCAGGCACCTTTCGGCTCAAACAGAGGCGAAGCGATGCAGAATTACATAAAATCGATAAAGAGGCTTGCGGATAAGCTGCCCATAGATTTCGACAGAAAGCGCATATATATCATCGGAACATCCTTCGGCGGCGGCTGCGTCTGGCAGCTTATCTATCTTTTTCCCGAATATTTTGCGGCGGCAGTGCCGGTAATGGGCAGCCTGTGCCCGGATCACCGCTATGAAAAATATGACATTCGGCGGTTAGTCAAAACGCCTATCTGGGCGGCGCATTCATCGGACGATACAAATGTGAGAATAGACAGCGATGATTACTGCGCCGCAGAGCTTGAGAAGCTCGGAGCAGATATAAAATACACCCGCCCTGATAAATACGGGCACACAATGTCAGGCAAATTCTACAGAACGGAAAAATGGGCAGACTGGTGTTTGAGTAAAAAATCAGAATAGTCGGATCGGGCTTTGCGTAGGTACGCAATTAAAACTGCGCCGCAGCTCCCGATTTATATATAAACTTTCAAGCAAACAGCTTGAGCCGCAACAGGTAAACTGCTGCGGCTGTCTTTCTTATTATGCCGTTTTGAGCGGCATTTTTTACTGCGTTCTGAGTATCTCCTCGAGCTCATCGGCGGTCATGTCGCCGCCCTCGCCCTCCTCCTTAATAAGACCGTTGTAGCGGCCTATCCAATAGGGCATGATAAGGTTGTAGGAGCCGTTGACGCTGATTCTGTCCTCCCCTTTTCCCTGGCGGGCGTGGAAGAAATCGGTGCCCGTGCTGCCGCGCTCGTCCATCGCAACGGCGTAGGGTGTCGGCTTTTCGGTATCCTTATACCAGAGCATACCGTCCTCCTCGCGGGCGTCGGGGCGAGTGGTGTTGTCGATAAATATCTCGCGGGAGCTTATCGGATAGCGCGAGGCCTGCCACGCGAGAACATCCTTGCAGGCTCTGCCGAATGCGTCGTATTTTTCCTCGTCGGGATACATCAGCTGATAGACGAGCGACCACTCTATGTCGCGCCCGTACTTTTCGAGTCTCCACCAGCAGTCCGCGCCGCGCCTGAACTTTTCGAGCAGTATCGGATCATCCTCGAGCTGCGACATCGTGTAGTAAACTACCGCCGCCATGCGCGTGTCGGAATAGTTCATGGTCTTTACGACTATCGGGAACAGCGTATCGGAGTCAAGCTCCTCGTTGCGGAGATATTCTTTTATCTTGTTTTCGTAGCGCTCATAGTGCTCGCAGGCGAGGTCTGCATAGCGGTACGGCTCCTCAAGCGCAAGCTTGCGGTATTCCTTATCCCAGCGGTCGTTACCCGTGACATGGTGGGCAACCTTGAAAAGCTGGAGCAATATCATCGTGCCCAGCGGCCCGTCCTCGTAGCCCTCACAGTCGCGGTTGAGATAATATTCCCTTGTCATACGCGCCCATGAGGTCGGCTGACCGCCCGCGTCGGTGTGGGCGTAGTCATTATCCGCAAAGTGGCGGGCGTGGCGCTCGGCGACTGTCGCGATTATCTCGCGCAGCTCCGGGTCATCCTCCCCGAGTATATCATAGGCGAGCTGCCAAATTGCGTAGTGACCCGTCAGCTCGTCGTTCGAGGTGTCGCACTTATAGACTATGTCATCGTCGCCCCAGTGCCTGCCTGTTGCAGGGTCGATTTCGTCCGTATAGAGGCGGCGCAGGCGCTCGGGAATTTCCAGCGAGCTGTCAACAGTCAGCAGCCCGGGCAAATCGTCTCCCTTTTCGCTGCTCGTGGGCACGCGCACGCTGACAAGCTTCCCGTCGGGGTCATAGACCTTTTTAAAGAAAACGCCGTCGCTGAAGGGTATCGGGTCGTTTACGGGGTCGGTGACATGATAAGAGCGCGCTATATAGCCCTCAACGTTGCGGAAAACTATCTCCGGCACCGCGTCGCGCTCCGCCCAGTCATCCTCATCGACGGGGCCGAGCTCGGCGTGAACAAAGCCCGCAGGGCCGAAATCGGGGATGTTGAGCCTGCCCTCCCTGCCGCGCTTGAGGTAGCCCTTTGACGCTCGGTTCGTTCCCGGCTCGTTGTAGCGGACAAACGACGCGACTTTGCCCTTCCATGCGGGAATGTATTCGAGCAGGAGTACGGCCTCCGTCCAGCGGGTCGCAGCTTTGCGCGCGTGCTCTATCTGCTCTGGGGTGTACTTCGGGTCGTTCTTCATCACACCGTAACGGCAGATGTCTCCCATGGCGACAAGCGCAGTCCAGAGTCCGTCGTTGTCGGACTCGTGGGGCACCCAGCGGTTTCTCTCGGCGCTCCAATCAGTGCCGCTGAGCATTCCGCGGCGCTGAACTATTCTCTCGTCCATGGCGGAATGGAGATTCGCCTTGTGCTCGACCGAGAGCAGACGCATCTCAATGTGCGAAACGCCGGTTTCGGTCAGCACCCACACGCCGTTTTTGCCGTCCGGTTCAACGGCTTTGACGCTGTTATCAAGCATACAGGCGTTGGCTCTGAAGCATTGCACGCGGTCGAGCTCATCCTTTTCGCTCTCGTCTATGCGCCAAAGTCCCTCGTTTATGCCTATCCACAGCACATTTTTATCGTCAACGCAAAAGCAGGTGACATCGCGGGGCGCTATGAACTTCGGCAGGCGCTGCTTCTCGCCTTCGCCGAGTTCTCTCTTAGGCAGAGCCGCAAGCTCCGCCGCCTTTTCGGGTCTGTCTTCTCTTTTGTACCGTCTCGCGACACGCATAAGACGCGCTGAAAGCGAAGTCGGTTTTCCGTGGTAATCGTGTTTCATCGGCGTCCCTCCTGAGATAAATTTACACATTATATATTATATCAGAGGTCAGCCCTCGGAGTAAAGCTTTTTTCCGATTCTCCGCAAAAGTATCAATCCCAAATCCATTTGGAAAAATACGTGTTTTGATAATAAATGACTCTCTCTGTCCTCTCCCCGTCAGAAAAAATATGCTGCGAGCCGAACTGCTCGACTTCGCTGAAGCCGCGATTTTTCATATATTCCGCGAACAGCTCGTAGTCCGGTCGGGCGACAACTACTCTCGGCGAGCGTTGTATTTCAACATATTCCCTGTCTGCAGCCGTCACCTGCACAAATCCGTTGGCGGCAGCAAAAAAATTCGCCGTGCCGAATTTTGCGGATGATATCAGACTGCCGCCGAGCAAAACGGCGAGCAACAGAACTGCCGCAAATGCGGATATCACAATATGTCTTTTCCTGTTAATCTTCCCTGCAAAAGCTTTGAGCCGCTTTTCGTCATCATTTTCCGCATCCGAAACGGCAGACTCAATAACATCGGTGACTTTCAGCTTTTCGAGCTCCGCGCGGCACTCGGCGCACCCGGTAAGATGCTCTTCAACGAAAGATGCCGTGTCCGCGCTCACCATTTTATCAGCATACAGCGGCAGAATATCGCGAATGATATTGCACTCATTTCTCATTTTCGTTCTCCTCCAATCCTGTTCTTATCATGCCGCGCGCCCGATGATAAGTGACACACGCCCAGTTTTCGGTTTTGCCGAACAGCTCGCCTATCTGCTTATAGCTGAGCTGCGCAAATACGCGCCACATAAACACCTCTCTGTACGGGTCGGGAATAGAGCGCAGGATTTTCCGCGCCCTCATTGCCTCATCGCGCTTCAATATCTGCTCTTCGGCGTTTCCTTCAAAGGCGGGCAGATTGAAGAGAACGGAATCATCGACGCTATCCGTCCGAGCGGCTTTTTTGAGATAAGTATAATAGCAGTTTTTTGCTATTTGACACAGCCAAACGCGGATGTCGCACTCGCCGCGAAAGCCTTTTATCGAACGCATGGCCTTATAGAAAGCTTCGCTCGTGATATCTTCGGCTATATCCTCGCTGCCCGAGAGTCGTTTGATATAAAGAAACACATCGTCGAAATAATCTCGGTATATTTTTTCGAACTCCGTCACTCTGCCGCCTCCTTTCATATATAAGACTGCGCTAAACTCAAAATCTTACAAAATTTTTAAAGCGGCAATTAAATTTTTAACCGCCGCTTTTGCTTTTATTTTAAATTTAAATAATCACGCGGCCGCGAATATATATTCGTATATCACATACGCGTGTATCATGCTGCCCGCGACCATGAACATATGAAACGGCACATGGAACCACGGGTGTTTTCTGCCTACGGCGCAGAATATCGAGCCGAAGAGGTAGACCGCGCAGCCGAGCACCAAAAGCAAGAGCGCACGGATATTTATCTCGTCTATAACCGCAAGCGAGCAGGAGAGCATCACCGCGCCGGCGATTATATACACAGCGACGCACGCGGCTTTCGTCTTTTGGAAAAAGAACAGCTTGGCGATAAAGCCGAACAGCACACTTCCCCAGCCGAGCAGGAGCACTACGGCACAGCAGATTTTATTGTGATTATAGAGCGTTATGAGCGAGCACGGGGTCGCCGTGCCCGCAAGCAGCACGGGGATAACCAGATGATCGACAAGACGCGCCGTCCGCTTCGCCTCGCCCCGCGGCAGACCGTGGTAGACCGCCGACGAGCCGTAGAGCAAAATAATCGAAAGTCCGTAGACTACGGCCGCTGCCGTATATCTCGCACTGCCCAGGGGCAGGGCTTTTTTTATCAGCAAAACGAGCACTGCCGCGCCGAAAATCGCGCCGAGCGCGTGAGTGGCGCAGTTCAGCGCGTCCTGCGCCTTTGTGTATTCTATGAGCTCAACGCTGTCTTTGTTTTTCATATATTAAGCCTCTGTTTCGCGCATGAAAATATCCGCCGCAAGAAAGCTCGCGGCGGATAGTCTGAGCTGTGATTATCAGATGTTCTTGAGCAGGTTCGGGAGTCCCTTGGCAACGGCGGGAATAGCCTTTGCAATGAGGACGAATATTCCGCGTCCCATAGGTTTCTTGTCGTTGAGGATATCGAGCAGCTGATTTGCAAGATCCTCGCTGAACACGCCCATGCTCATGGAGACGAAGTTCTTGACGGGGGTCTGGAGCGCGATGGAGCACGCCATGCCCTCGCTGCCGACGAACTTGCGCAGCATCTTGCAGAGCTTCGCGCCGTTCTTGCCGCAGGCAGAGTCCTCAATAGTGTTGGCAAAGGTCAGATTCGGATAGTCGTGAATCTCGCTCTCGGGAATCTCATGGCCGATAAGAGCCTCGAACTGCTCATCCGGAACGTTCATGATATCCGCCGAATAGTAAGCGGGCATAACATCTCTGAGATCCTTGACAGGGGCGTCAACGGTGCTCTTGACCTTCACGCTGCCCTCAAGACGGATATCGCGGCTCGACGCGCCGACGAGAATCTTGTAATCATCGGTCTCAACATGCCAGTCGCCGAGGTCGACATCGTAGAACGCAAACGCACGCTTGCTCAGCTCTATCTCGACCTCCTTCTCCTCGCCCGCCTTGAGGAATACCTTCTTGAAGCCTCTGAGTTCCTTGGCGGGGCGATATACGGTGCTGTTTTCCTGGGCAACATAGAGCTCAGCTATCTCCGCGCCGTCTCTGTCGCCGGTGTTCTTTATCTTGAAGGAGACCTTGAGAGTGTCGGTATCGTTTATGCTGCTCGCGGAGAGCTTGAGTCCGCTGTACTTGAAGTTGGTATAGGACAGACCGAAGCCGAACGGGAACAGGACGTTCTTGTTGGCGGTGTCATAGTAGCGGTAGCCGATGTAGAGACCCTCGCGGTACTCGACGGTTGCGGTATTGCCGGGGAAGTTATTGTAGCAGGGGGTATCCTCGAGCGAGAGCGGATAGGTTTCCGCAAGCTTGCCGGAGGGGTTGACGTCTCCGAAGAGAATATCGGTGACCGCGCTGCCGCTCGCCTCGCCGCCGAGATAGCTGTTGAGCAGAGCCTTTGTCTCGTCTATCCACGGCATCTCAACAACCGCGCCGCCCGCAAGGACGACAACTATGTTCTCTGTGACTCCGCGTATTGCGCTGAGCAGCGCAACGTGCTCGGGCGGGATGCGCAGGTGGGTTCTGTCAAAGCCCTCGGACTCGAACTCGTCGGTAAGGCCGATGAACAGCACCGAAACATCCGCTTTTCTCGCGGCCTCGACTGCGTCGGCTATGTAAGTCTCGGGAGAAGTCTTCTTCTCCTTCTTTGTCATGGCATAGCCGTCGGCATAGATAACATCAATGCCCGATTCGAACATCGTGTCATACGCGCTGTCTATCTTTATAGAATTAACAAGAGAGCTTCCGGCGCCCTGATGACGCGGCTTCTTGGCCATCTGACCGATAACCGCGATTTTCGCCGTCTTGCTCAGAGGCAGAATATTGTCGTCGTTCTTGAGAAGCACCATGCTCTCGCCCGCTATCTTGCGAGCTGCGGCGTGATGAGCGCCCGCATTGTAGCCCTTGCCGTCCGCAAGAACCTCCTTGGCGCGCATGATAACATCAACAACGCCGTCGACCATCTCGTCGAGGAAATCCTCACTTATTTCGCCGCTCTTTACAGCATCGTAAATCTTCTGATTGCCTACGCCGTTGGAGGTGGGCATCTCGAGGTTCTGACCCGCAAGCAGGCCGGGAACACGCTCATTCTCCGCGCCCCAGTCGGTGACTATCATGCCCTCAAAGCCGAAATCCTTGCGGAGAACGTCGGTGAGCAGCCACTTGTTCTCTGCGCCGTAGATGCCGTTGAGGCGGTTATACATACACATAATGGTCCAGGGCTGAGCTTCCTTGACCGCTATCTCATAGGCGGTGAGGTAAATCTCGCGCAGGGTTCTCTCGTCAACAACTGCGCTGACGGTCATCCTGCGGGTCTCCTGGTTGTTGACCGCATAGTGCTTGAGCGAGGTGCCTATGCCCTTGGACTGAACGCCGTTTATGAATGCGGCGGACATTTTACCCGCAAGATACGGATCCTCCGAGAAATACTCGAAGTTTCTGCCGCACAGGGGCGAACGCTTCATATTCGTTCCGGGGCCGAGCAGGACGGAGACCTTCTCCGCTATGCACTCCTCGCCGAGGAGCTCGCCCATACCGTAGATAAGCTCTGGATCCCATGAGCAGGCGGTCGTGGCGGCGGTGGGATAGCAGACAGCAGGAATGCCGCCGAGCAGCGCATCCATGCCTTCGCCCTTCTTATCCTTCTTCTTGGGCTCGTCCTTATCATGGGTGCCTACGCTGTTGCGTATACCGTGAGGGCCGTCGCTCCAGAGTATGGACGGTATGCCCAGACGCTCGATGGATGCGGTGTGCCAATAGTCGCTGCCGGAGCAAAATGCTGCTTTTTCTTCCAATGTCATCTGTGAGATGAGATCTGCGTGTTTCATTTGAAAACCTCCAACTTACTTAATACTTATGATAATGAGTAATTTTAAGCAAAACCGTGCAAAGAAAAATGCGCGCCATATAGAGTGATTATATCATATATTTAGGTGGAAAGTAAATATAAAAAGGCAAAGAACAGCGCGGATTTATTGCAATTTGTCTCAAAAAATAAAGCTGCGGCAACACTTTTCCGGAAAGTGTCCCGCAGCGTCGGGGAAATAAAAAAACTGCCATGGAATAACCACAGCAGTTTTTGTTATTCAAAGTTAAATTACTTAACCTCGACAGTTGCGCCTGCCTCTTCGAGCTTAGCCTTAGCAGCCTCAGCGTCGTCAGCAGAAACCTTCTCCTTAACAGCCTTGGGAGCGCCGTCGACGAGCTCCTTAGCTTCCTTCAGGCCAAGGCCGGTGATCTCGCGGACAGCCTTGATGACGTTGATCTTAGCAGCGCCGGCAGAAGTAAGGATAACATCGAACTCGGTCTGCTCCTCGGCAGCAGCAGCGCCGCCCTCAGCGGGAGCAGCAACAGCAACAGCGGCAGCAGCGGAAACGCCGTATCTCTCCTCAACAGCGGAGACGAGCTCGGAAAGCTCGATAACGGTAAGGGTGTCAAGAGTCTCTAAAATGCTTGTAATTTTCTCGTTTGCCATTTTGAATTACCTCCAATTAGTAAATTAGCTTTTTCTTTAAGCTTCGGCTGCCGCCTCTTCAGCGGGAACCGGGGTTGCGCCGCCCTTTTCAACAAGAGCCTGCATAGCTCTGGCGAAAGCGGCGATGGGTGCGTTGAACGCATTGCAGACGGTAGCAAGAAGCACGTCCTTGGAAGGCAGCTTTGCAAGGCTCTCGACAGTGTCGACGCCTATTACCTTGCCGTCTAAGAAGCCCTTCTTAACAGTGAAGGTCTTGCTGGTGCTTGCAAATTTGCAAAGGATGCGGGCAGCGGCGGTATAATCCTCCGCGCTCGTTGCGATAGCGGTTGTGCCCTCAAGAACATCGTCGATCTCGGAAAGCTCGGCCTTCTCGGCTGCAAGCTTGAGGATGGTGTTCTTAACGACTGCGTACTTGACGCCCGCCTCACGAAGATCCTTACGCAGCTTTGTATCGTCCTCAACAGAGATACCCTTGTAGTCAACGATAACACCTGCGACGGAAGAGCTGAGTGTGTCTGCGAGATCGCTTACGATCTGCTTCTTCTGTTCAAGAATTTTTTCGCTTGGCATAGTTTCACCTCCGGAAATGGTGGTTGCAAAGGCAAAAGGAAAAACCCTTTTCCGCAAGACGGGAAAAGGGTTGAATATCTGCATAATACGCAGCTTTACTGCGCGCAGCTTCCTTTCCTCGGCAGGCGGTTTTCACCTTATGCCGGGCCCTAAAGCCCGTTGCACCTGCTGTCTTTGGTTAGAACAGCTTTATTATATTAACACACGGTTCGCCGTATGTCAATAACTTTTTTATTCGGCAGAGCTCGCATTGAGAACCTTGGAGGGGTTGATGCGGATGCCGGGGCCCATGGTCGAAGCGACGACGCAGGACTTGATATACTGACCCTTGGCCGAAGCGGGCTTAGCCTTGACAATGGCCTCAAGCAGAGTGTTGAAGTTCTCGCCGAGCTTCTCTGCGCCGAAGGAAGCCTTGCCGATGGGGCAGTGGATGATGTTGGTCTTATCGAGACGGTACTCGATCTTACCGGCCTTAGCCTCGTTGACAGCCTTGGCGACATCGGGGGTAACCGTGCCTGCCTTCGGGCTGGGCATAAGACCTCTGGGGCCGAGAACCTTACCGAGACGGCCGACGAGACCCATCATGTTCGGGGCTGCGATAGCGACATCGAAATCCATGAAGCCCTCGCCCTGGATTCTTGCAACAAGATCCTCTGCACCGACAACCTCTGCGCCTGCGGCGGTTGCGGCCTCGGCGTCTGCGCCCTTTGCGAAGACGGCTACGCGGACATTCTTGCCGGTACCGTTCGGAAGAACGACAGCGCCTCTGACCTGCTGGTCGGCGTGGCGGGAGTCAACACCCAGGCGGATGTGGACTTCGACAGTCTCATCGAACTTTGCCGTTGCAGTCTTAACGGCTATGTCAAGAGCCTCGTTGGGCTCATAAAGGGCGGCTCTGTCAACAAGCTGGGCGCCCTGGTTGTATTTCTTACCGTGTTTCATTATAGTTTCCTCCCAATCATGTGGTTAAATCGGATTCTTCCTCCCACAGGAAGCATCAATCAGCAACTGTGACGCCCATGCTGCGTGCGGTACCGGCTATCATGCTCATAGCGGTCTCGATGTTTGCAGCGGTGAGGTCGGGCATCTTCTGCTCGGCGATCTTTCTGATCTGCTCGGTAGTGATCGTTGCGACCTTTGTCTTGTTGGGAACGCCTGAACCGCTCTCAATTCCGCAAGCCTTCTTAATAAGGACTGCGGCGGGCGGAGTCTTTGTTACGAATGTGAAAGAACGATCCGCATAGACGGTGATGACGACGGGGATTATAAGACCCATGTCATTCTTTGTTCTCTCGTTAAATTCCTTTGTGAACGCCATGATGTTGACGCCGTGCTGTCCGAGCGCGGGGCCTACGGGCGGAGCCGGAGTTGCCTTACCGGCGGGAATCTGCAATTTGATTAAGCCAACTACTTTCTGTGCCATGACTTGCACCTCCATAAGAATGTGGTAAATGTCGGGGAAGCATCCCCTCCCACGGGAGCCGAAGCTCCGCGCGCATAAAGCGCTATAATAAGGACATACAGTCCGTATTACCGGGATAAAAAATTACTTTTCGAGTTCGACCTGATCGAGCTCAAGCTCGACAGACGTCTCTTTTCCGAAGAACGCGGAGACGGAGACCGTGACAGTCTCGTTATCCATATCGATCTTCGTGACCGTGCCGGAGAAGCCCTCAAGGCGTTCATCCGTGATCCTCACGGTATCGCCCACCTGATATTCGACCTCAATGCTCTTCTTTTCAACGCCGAGCTTGAGAACCTCATCTTCGGAGAGCGGGGTAGCCTTGCTCTCGGGACCTACGAATCCGGTCACGCCTCTGGTATTTCTGATCACGAACCATGCGTCGTCGCTCATAGACGGGACATTGTTCTCGTCATAGGTCACAGCGGCCTTGACAAGCACATAGCCGGGGAAAAGCTTGCGCTCGACCTCGCGCTTTTTGTCGTCCTTTATCTCGGTGACGATCTCTGTGGGGATCCGAACCTCAAGGATCTGATCCTGCATTTTACGGTTCTCGACCATCTTTTCGATATTCGTGGCGACCTTATTCTCGTAGCCGGAATAGGTGTGCACCACATACCATTTGGCATCAACAGACATCGCGTTTTCCTCCGTTATAAGCCGAGATTGATCATGCTCAGAATTGCGGCGGCGGCTTGCTTGCTCTCGCCTGTTTTCTGGGCAAGCTCAATGAGCTTGGTTACGAGGAAGGACAGACCCTGATCGATGGCATAGATAACTACGCCGACAACAGCGACGGAAACGAGCACGACACCCGTATTCTTAAGAACTGTTTTTGCGCCGGGCCATGTAATCTTCTTGATTTCTCCTCTGAAGTCTTTCCAAAACTTCTTAAAGCCCTTGCCGAAACGCTGGAAGGCATTCCCGTTGGGATTCTTCGCCTTAGCGGCCTTCGCCTTGGTCTTTTCGGCCTTAGCGATTTTCTGGGCAGAAGTAAGCTTGGAGTCATCGGCGCCCTTCTTGGCCTCTTTTTCGGCCTTGGCAACCTTTGCGGCGGCAGAGGTGTTCTCTTTTTTCGCCATTCTTATACCTCCCGACTTACTTCGTTTCTTTGTGGAGAGTATGCTTCCTGCAGAAACGGCAGTACTTGTTCATCTCCAGCCTGTCCGGTGTGTTCTTCTTGTTTTTAACAGTGTTGTAGTTGCGCTGCTTGCATTCTGTGCAAGCAAGAGTAATCTTTACTCTCATGACGGCACCTCCAATATCATAGGATTTGATTAGCCTCCCTCTGAACCGGCCAAAAAATGAGGGCATAAAAAAACAGCCCTCTCACAGAGGTATAACAAGTTTAGCACAGGTCATACCCTTTCGTCAAGTTTTTTCTCCGATTTCGGCGAAAAAATTTATTCTGTTTTATTTTCGGCCGCCGCAAGGGCGATTTTTATATCCTCAGCGAGTATGCTGCGCATACGCACAGGGTATTTGTCTGGGTTTATTGCACGCAGAGCATCGGCTATCCTCTGTCTGAGGACGGGCTTCGCGGCCGCTATGAGCGGCAGTGTCTGGATGCACTGGCGGACTGTTGCCGCCTGCTCTCCGTCAACGGTCTTGAGAAGCCTGTCGATGTTTCTGTCGATCTTCTTTCTCGAATCCCACGAGACGTTCTTTGCTATGAGCACGAATGCGCGGGTGCGCGCATAGGGGTTGCGGTCGTCGAGAAGCTTGAAAAGCTTGTCAAGATGCGCATAGACATCCTTGCCGCGGCTCGACTCCGTTTCAAGCTGGCGCATGGCCTCGCAGCCTACCGCCGTGCTCATTGAACCAAGTTTCGAGATGTTTGTAATTACAGTGTCATTGTCCATATTTTGATATCTCCCTCTTCCGCCCTTTCGGGCGCCCTTATTCATTTATTATATTGCCGTTACGACTGGTGCAGCGTCTCCGCATCCTCGGACACAAGACCTGCCGCAATCAGGTTGGCTCGGTGCTCCTCCGCTGTTGCCGCATAGCGGTAAACACCGTCATCTCCTACGCAGAAATATAAATAATCCGTATTCAGCGGGCTGATTACGGCCTTTACAGCCTCCTCGCCCGGGTTACAGATAGGCCCGGCGGGAAGTCCCGGACATTTGAAAGTATCGTAGTACTCGTCGTACTTGCCGTATACGTCCAGGTCGTCGCTGTTTATGTAGTTCTTTATGACCGAATAGGCATATTTGCCGGTTGATTTCACTTCAAGCTGCATACCCGCCTTGAGTCTGTTCTGAAGGACGGACGATATCCTCGCCATCTGCGCTATATCGCCGCCGCTCTCCGCCTCAACAATAGACGCTATGATTATCGCATCGTCAACGCTCATGTTTCTCGCCGCAATCTGGCGGCGCATAGCCGAGTTGACAAAGCTCTCCATGCTGCGCAGGAGTCTGCTTATGACATCTGCGGGCGCGGTATTCTTGGCAAACGTATATGTGCCCGCGCGCAGATATCCCTCAAGCGCGAACGCTCTGCCGGTGTTGGCCTGCGCCCCTATGAGCGGGAAGCTGCCGAAATCGGTGTTTACTGCCGTGTTCATAAGCGCGTTGAACGAAGCCACGCCCTTCATCTCCAAAATGGCGAACATATCGGCCATAGTCGCTCCGTCGGGAAGCGTGACGCTCACCGACTCGACTTTTTCGTGGCGGCTTGACGCCTCGCTGACCTTGCTGCCGCCTTTCAGTGTTGTGTTGGGGCGTTCGCCGCTGCTTTGAACAGTTTGCACGGGCTGCTCAACAGCGGTTTGTGTCTTGCCGGCAGTACTCTTCTCGGTTCCCGTCGTCTGCTCGTCGCCGGCAGACGGTTCTTCGGGGATGTTCGAGAGATTGTAGGTGCCGCTGTAGACATAGTTGACCGTTGTGTTCCCGCTCTCCGTTTCCGGCACACGTCCGGTATCCCTTGCGCAGGACCACAGGCCCGAAGCCAAGCACACGGCAAGCCCTACGCAGGCAATTGCCCTGAGTCTTTTTTTCATTTTTCTCTTTCCTCTCATTGTGGACGCTGTGCGTCCGTTCTCCTATATATAATCGAGCCGATTGCCCGATATATGCACATTATTCGCCGAACGGCGTTTGAATAAGGCGTTCGCGCATAACGAAGCGAACATAGTTGATTGCCCTGTCGGCGCTGAAGGTCCAGCGCGTCAGCTGAGCTACCCGCTCCCCGGGCGAAAGCCTGAGCTGCTTTTGCTCCTTGGCTGTAGGCGGACGAAGGACTATCTTCATATCGATTTTGTCAACGTCTATGCCGTCGCTGTCAAGTATCGCGTGCGCCACCGACTTGCTCGGGTCGAGCGAACGCACCGTTTTATAGAGCTCCTTTGTAAAATAACTGTCCTCTATGGCAACAGTCTCGCCGCCTGCCAAACGCAGTCTGCTGAGCCTGCCTATCTTCTCGTCCCTCGGAAAATTTTCGGCCAGCTCCCCTTTCGGATATTCGAGTCCCGAGGAAATGATTACGTTTCTTATCTCAAGACCGAGCCTCTCGAGGGAATAGGTGAGCGATATTATCGGCTCGAACGCCGGCATAAACTTATTTGAGCTGACAAAAGTTCCGACTCCGTGGCGCTTATATATCCTGCCCTCATGCTCAAGCTCCGAGAGCGCGGAGCGCACCGTAGCTCTGCCTACGCCGAGAGTTTTCATCAGTTCTTTTTCCGTCGGCAGCTTTGAATCAGCCGGATAGTCGCCGGAATCTATCATAGAGGTTATGTAATTTTTTACCTGCAGATAGAGCGGCAACCTGCTCAGACTGTCCATAAAAACTCCCCGATAAAATAAGATTTAAATAAACTTTCTCAAGATACTTGACACTATTCTAATATAATGCTATAATTTTGTCAAGATGTTCGGACAACCGAACAAGAATCATAAATTCAAATATTGAGCGGCTCTGCCGTCACGCGCTGTGCTTTTCCTTTTATATATAGGGCGAAGCTCGGCGCAGAGCGCGCGAAGCCGCAGGAAAAGGGGAGATGGATATGGCTCAGAAAGTGCAGAAGGTCCGCAGGAAGCTCGAAAAGAAGGGCTTTGACGGAATTGAATGCACAGAAGTCGGCAAGTGCATACGCCTCGAAGGTGAAATGACAGAATGGACCGACATTGTTAAGGCCGGCAAGGCTGCCGCCAAGTTCGGCTACAAGGGCGTGCTCAACGATATCTCACTCAAAGGATTCACCGAGCCCGCTATACGCGCACCGAAGTTTACCGACGGTTCGCTCGAGGGCGCTCAGCCCGATGTTCTTGTCATCGGCGGCGGCGTCATCGGCTGCTCTATCGCAAGAGAGCTCACCCGCTACAAGCTCAACGTTCTTCTTGTGGATAAGGAGAGCGACGTTGCAATGCAGGCGTCGTCGAGAAACGACGGCATGATTCACCCCGGCATCGCGTCCCACGTCGGCACGAAGCGCGGTGAGATGAACGTGCGCGGCAACGCCATGTACACCCAGGTGTGCAAGGATCTTTCCGTCCCGTTCGAGCGCTGGAGCAACCTTATATTATACAGCGAAAAGATTTTCGGCTTCTTCTCACCCCTCGTATTCAACTACCGCGAGAAGCATCTCGGCATCGAGGGCAGGAAGATAAACCGCGAAGAGCTCCACCGCATTGAGCCCAATATTACGGACGAGGCGATAGGCGCGTTCGAGTTCCCGTCCTCCGGCGTGCTCTCGCCCTATAAGCTGACCGTTGCCTTTGCGGAGAACGCAGTGGAGAACGGCGCCAAAGTCTCGCTCGATACGATAGTTACTTCAATCGATACCGAGGGCGACAAGATCGTTGCGGTACACACGAACAGAGGTACCGTTCATCCCAAGGCCGTCATAAACGCGGCGGGTACGTTCTCGGATAAGATAGCGGAAATGGCGGGCGACCGCTTCTTCACCATCCACCCGAGAAAGGGACACCTCGCAATTCTCGACAAGAAACAGGGTCCGCTCGTTCAGAGGTCGATGGGACTCATCGGACTCTCTCAGGCCACCTCGGACACCAAGGGCGGCGGCGTTATGCGCACGATAGACGGCAACGTCCTCGTCGGCCCCGACGCATTCGAGCAGCCCTACAGAGAGGACTTCTCGACAAAGCGTGAGAACGTAGACATAATGCTCGCAAAGCACCTCCCGCTGATAAAGGGCTTCTCGAAGGCCGATGTCATAACATACTTCGCGGGCGTGCGCGCCTCGACCTATGAGGAGGAGTTCATAGTCGAGGGCTCCGAAAAGCTTCAGAACCTCATCCACGCCGCAGGCATCCAGTCCCCCGGCCTTGCGAGCGCCCCGGCTATAGCCGAGGATATCACAAAGATAACGGTTGACCGCCTCTCGAAGGTCATGAAGGTCGTGCCCAACGAGAAGTTCAACCCGGTTCGCAGGGTAACTCCCGTCATGGCGAAGCTCTCCGTTGCGGAGAGACAGGCCGCGATAGAGAAGAACCCCGATTACGGCATTATAGTCTGCCGCTGCGAGAATATCAGCCGCGGAGAGATAATCGACGCTATAAACTCCCCCGTTCCCGCCACCTCGATAGACGCGATAAAGCGCCGTGTGCGCCCCGGAATGGGCAGATGCCAGGGCGGCTTCTGTATGCCGCTGGTCACGGGAATTATCTGCGAGCAGACCGGCATGAAGATGACCGACGTCACCAAGAGCGGCGACGGCAGCGAGCTGCTGTTTGAAAAGGAGGGCACCGACAATGACTGAGCTCAAATATGATGTAATAGTCCTCGGCGGCGGCCCCGCAGGTCTTGCGGCCGCTATCTCGGCGCACAAAAACGGCTCCAACGTACTGCTCCTTGAGCGCGAGCACAAACTCGGCGGTATCCTCAAGCAGTGCGTGCACGACGGCTTCGGACTCATTCGCTTCGGCGAGCGTCTGACCGGCCCTGAATATTCGGGAAGATTCATCAGAGAATTCCTCTCCCTCGGAATAGATTACAGAATCAACGCATTCGTAACCGACGCCGAAAAGACGGCGGAGGGCTTCACCCTCACCGTCCAGAGCGCGCAGGGCATACTCATCTGCCGCTCCAAGGCCGTGGTTATCGCCTGCGGCTGCCGCGAGCGCACCTCCCGTCAGGTGTTCATCCACGGCGACAGACCCGCCGGCATATACACAGCCGGCACCGCACAGTATTTTGTCAACATCCTCGGTCAGATGCCGACCCGCCGCTGCGTCATTCTCGGCAGCGGAGACATAGGCATGATAATGGCGCGCCGTCTCACCCTTGAGGGTGCGAGCGTCGAGGGTGTTTATGAGATAAAGGACACTCCCGCAGGTCTTGCGAGAAACGTCCACCAGTGCCTGCACGATTTTGACATTCCGCTCCATCTTTCCACCACGGTCACAAAGGTTTTCGGCGTCAAGCGCGTTGAGGCCGTTGAGGTCTGCAAGGTAAACGAAAAGATGCAGCCGATAGAGTCCACCGCACGCATCATCCCCTGCGACGCGCTTATCCTCTCCGTCGGACTTCTGCCCGAGAACGAAGTGGCGCAGATGCTCGGAGTCGAGCTTGACCCCGCGACAAAGGGCGCAGTCGTCGACCAGACGCTCATGACAAGCGTCCCCGGCGTGTTCTCCTGCGGCAACGCGCTGCACGTCAACGACCTCGTTGACTACGTCTCCCTCTCGGGCGACGAGGCGGGCGAATCCGCCGCCGAATACTGCAAGGGCGAAAAGAAGCCCGCAGACAGAGTGCCTGTCGAATACGACAGAAAGAAATTCCTCTATGTCGTTCCGCAGTATTACGACAGAGCCGCCAAGGACAGCATGACGATGTACTTCAGACCGCGCAGCGAGTTCAAAAAGCAGCTTGTGACGGTCGGCAGCGCGGACAACGAGCTGATAAGCAAGAAATTCGCAAATCTTTCCTCCTCCGAGATGGAAGTCTTGAAATCCGAGAGTATTTCGGATAAAATTAAAGAGAAGATGACCGTCAGCATGGAGGACGCATAAAAAGCATTCCCGCTTCGGCAGATATTCCGAGAAGCTCCGCCGAGGCTAACGGAAAACGAGTTTTAACCGAAAGGACTGACGCAAAGTGAATGTCACCGAAATGGTCTGTATAGTCTGCCCCAACGGCTGCCATTTGAAGGTAAGCCGCGACGGCGACACGATAGACGTTCAGGGCGCAAAGTGCAAAAGAGGCATAGCGTTCGGCACGACCGAGCTGACTAACCCCACCCGCTCCCTGACAACCACCGTCGACACCGCGTTCCCCGATATGCCACGCCTGCCCGTCAAGACGAACGGCGAAATACCGAAGGAGCGCCTGCTCGACGCCATGAAAATCATACGCGCCTTCAAATTAGATAAGCGCGCGAATACCGGAGACGTCATAATCAAGGACGTTTTCGGCGCAGACATAGTAGCAACATCAGACATGAACTGAACCCAAGGATAACGCAAGGAGGAACCAACATGAGCAAAGAAAAAAAATTCATACCCGATTGGTATCACGAGAAAGCACCGGAGAGATCCTACCGCTCCATTCTTAAATGGGGCGATCCCGAGGCATTCAAGGCTCCGAACTCAAAGCTCTATGAGCTGATGAAAGAGACCTTCCACATGACCGACGACGATTTCAAGGTCAAGCAGGAAATGGGTCTTGAGGAAGTTGACTACGATATCCCCTGCCGCCTGAGCGACGACCAGATAGCGGCTCTCGAAGCGATTGTCGGCAAGGCAAACATCAGCACCGACAACTATGACAGACTCTCTGTCGCATACGGCAAGACGATGGTCGACCTTATGAGACTTCGCAAGCACATCGTCGAGAACGTCCCCGACGCGGTCGTATATCCCAAGAACCGCGAGGATATTATCGCACTTGTCAAATACTGCTGCGAGCAGAAGATTCCGATGTATGTCTACGGCGGCGGCTCCTCCGTTACCCGCGGCGTTGAGGCTGTCAAGGGCGGCATCACGCTCGACATGAGAAAGAACTTCAACAAGGTCATCTCCTTCAGCGAGCACAATCAGACAATAACCGTCGAAGCCGGCATGAGCGGTCCGAAGCTTGAAGAGACCCTTAACAACGCCGTCTCGACCCTCGGCGCAACCCGCGCATACACCTGCGGCCACTTCCCGCAGAGCTTCGAGTATTCCTCCGTCGGCGGCTGGGCTGTCACCCGCGGCGCAGGTCAGAACTCGAGCTATTACGGCAAGATCGAGGACATCGTCATAAGCCAGGAATATGTCACTCCCGTTGGCATCATCAAGAGCGACGAGTTCCCGAGAAATGCAACCGGCCCCTCTATCGATCAGATAATGATGGGCAGCGAGGGAACCTTCGGCATCCTCACTCACGTTACCCTCAGAGTTTTCAAGTATATGCCCGAGAACCGCAAGAAGTTCTCCTATGTTTTCAAGGATTGGGAGAACGGTCTCAACGCAGCGCGTGAGATAATGCAGGGCGAGTTCGGCTTCCCGTCGGTATTCCGTCTCTCCGACCCCGAGGAGACCGCCGTGGCATTCCGCCTCTACGGCGTTGCCGACACCGTCATTGACAAAATGCTCTCCGCAAAGGGCTACAAGGACGGCAAGCGCGTACTTATGCTCGGCTGGAGCGAGGGCGAGAAGCACTTCAGCAAGAACGTCGCAAAGCAGATAGACAAGATCTGCAAGAAGCACGGCGCAATGTACACCACCAGCATCGTCACCAAGGGCTGGGAGAAGGGCCGCTTCACCGACCCCTATCTGCGCGAGGACATGGGCGACTACGGCCTTATGCTCGACACCCTCGAGTGCTCAGTCAACTGGGATAACTTCAGCAAGGTCTATGAGAATGTCCGCCGCTTCTGCAAGAGCAGACCCGACACTATCTGCATGACCCACATGTCTCACTTCTATCCCCAGGGCGCGAACCTCTACTTTATTTTCGAGGCGAAGATGAACGACCTCGACGAATACCTCGAGTATCAGCGCGGCATTATGGACAACATCCAGAAGTACGGCGCCGCGATGAGCCACCATCACGGCATAGGCAAGATGACCGCTCCGTGGCTTGAGGCTCAGATAGGCAAGAATCAGATGGATATCTATCGCGCGCTCAAGAATCACTTCGACCCCGACAACCTGATGAACCCGGGCGGAACACTCGGCATCGACCTGCCGGAGGATCAGAAGAGAGATTTCATCAACAAGTAAAATTCACCTCCGTTTTAAGAGACGCGAGAACAGAGAACGCCCTGCGGCTTAAAGCCGCAGGGCGCACGTTTTTTCCCGGGAAAACGTAAAGGCCCCCGCGGCACGAGTCCGCAGGGGTCTTTACGATATAGGAGATTTGTAGTTGTTAAATTCATGCGCGGGCGCCGTTAAGACGCCCGGCGCAAATCGGAGAGCGGACATCCGCATTCGTCGGCGAACCCCCGTTCGCCTCCTTCTGCCGCACTGCGGATTCCCGTTTTTTCACGGCTCTTCCTGTCCCCGTTTTATACGAGTATATGATACACCATTTGCGCGCAAAATGGAATAGACTTAGTATAATTGACAGGTTTTAAGGATAAATAACCGTCTTAATTTCTTTAAAAAGTATATGATTATTTTTTTACTTCTTTTTATAAAATTAAAACAGGCGGAGTATTTTCCGCCCGTTTATTTAAATTGTGTTTTGCTTTCACTCCATGCTTATCTTCGCATATATCTTGCTCACCGGGATAAACAGCAGGAACGTGAGCACGGAATTGAGTCCGGCTTTTATGAGGTTAAACGGGATTATCGCGGGGATGAGCATTTTGACAACCATCTCAACACCGGTGCCCATGAAGATTCCGGTAAAGATGAGGTTGAGCGGTATCATAACGAGCGTCATCAAAACGGAGCCGACCGCAAGTCCCGCCGCCATGCCTTTTTTGCCGCCGATTTTTTTATACATCAGACCCGCGGCTATAACCAGCACGCCCGACGCGCAGAAGTGCATAATAAAGCCTATAATGTGGCTCGACGAGCTGACGGTAATAGCCTGAATCGCCGAGGTGATGAGCAGGATAACAAGTCCCGCAGACGGGCCGAACAGCATGGTGCCTATGAGCACGGGTACGTCCGCAATGTCGTATTCGAGAAACGGCGCGGAGGGCAAGAGCGGGAATTTGATGAAATAAACGGACACTACGGCCACCGCCGCGAGCATCGCCATCACCGTTATCTTCCGCAGGTTCTGTCTTGAGCTTTTTTTCATGAGTATCTTCCTCTCTTTATTTTTGCAACCGGGAAGATGAAAAAGCAAAAGCCCCGCTTACAGCGGGGCGCAAATGCATTCTTCGCATCCTCTTCCATCCGGACTGTACCGTCGGCTTCGGAATCACACCGAATCAACCGCTTTCGCGGCTCGCGGGCTTGGGCTATTCGCCGTCACCGCCGGTGGGGAATTTCACCCCGCCCCTGAGATTGCTGTATATATTGTCGCACTTTTTCGCCGTTTTGTCAATAGGCGCTGGGCGTTCAAATGTTAACAGAGAGTAAAATCTCGGACACGCGGACGCTTTATTTCGTTGTATTTCGCGCCGCCGTATGTTATACTTATCACGACAAACAAACGGAGGCTTTAATATGAATTTTACTCAATTCAATAAAAACGGCGGCGTCGAGGGCTTCTGCCTGATAAAGACGGTCGACCGCAAGATGACTGCAAAGGGCGTGCCCTATCTCGACCTCACCCTCGCCGACCCAGACGGGGAGATAAACGCAAAGCTCTGGGACTACAAAGAGGAGCTGCACGGCGAATTTTCCGCCAACGACCTGATAAAGGTTCGCGGCACCGTTCAGCCGTTCAACGACTCGCAGCAGCTCAGAATAGAGCGCATACGCAAGGTCACGGAGGCGGACGGCGTGCGCATAGAGGACTTCGTCCCCTCGGCGGGCTTTTCGGGCGAGGCTATGTTCGACGAGCTTATGAAAGCCGCCGAGAGCTTCAAGGATTCGGAGCTCAAGGCTCTCGTCACCGAGCTGCTCAACGAATATAAGGAAAAGCTGCTTTACTGGCCGGCTGCGTTCAGGCTGCACCACGCTATACGCGGCGGGCTGCTCTACCACACGCTCTCTATCCTGCGTATGGCTCAGGGCGTGGCGGACATATATCCGTTTATCGACAGGGATTTGCTCTTTGCGGGCGTCATTCTTCACGACATCGCAAAGACCGAGGAATTTGACGTCGCGCAGACCGGCATAGCCTCGGGCTACACCACAGACGGCAATCTGGTGGGTCATCTCGTGCGCGGAGCGATGGCGGTTGACAGATGCGGAAAGAAGCTCGGCATAAGCGAAAACACGCTGATGCTCGTCGAGCACATGATAATCTCGCACCACGGCGAGCCGGAATTCGGCGCGGCGGTGCGCCCGATGTTCCTCGAGGCCGAGATACTCTCCTCGCTCGACACGCTCGACGCTAAGATATACGAGATAGAGCAGGCCTGCAGAGCCGTTGAGCCGGGCGAGTTCACACCCCGCCAGTGGGCGCTCGATAACCGCAAGCTCTATAACCATGACCGCAACCACGCCGACTTCAGGGCCGAGCTGATAAAATAAGAGGAGAGCCTATGGACTGGACAGAAATAAAGATAACCGTGGACACAAAGGATATCGACACCGCGGGCGACATAGCAAATATGGTCGTGCCATACGGCATATATATAGAGGATTACAGCGACCTTGAGCGCGAGGCTATGGAAATAGCCCACATCGACCTCATAGATGAGGAGCTGCTCGCAAAGGACAGGACGAAGGGCATTGTACACATCTATATCGACCCGCAGGATCACCCGCAGGAGGCTGCCGCCTTTTTGACCGAACGGCTCGCGGCGGCGGGAATAGAGAACGAGATAGACCTGACCCCCTGCAAAAACGCCGACTGGGAGAACAACTGGAAGCAGTATTTCCACCCGATAAAAATAGGCGAACGCCTGCTCATACGCCCGACCTGGGAGGACGAGTATGATGCGGACGGGCGCGCGGTGCTCCACCTCGAGCCCGGGCTCGCATTCGGCACGGGCAGTCACGAGACGACACGCCTCTGCCTCGAGGCTCTCGAAAAAAATATAAAGGGCGGCGAAAGAGTTCTCGACGTCGGCTGCGGGAGCGGCATACTCGCTATAGCCTCTCTCCTGCTCGGCGCGGAGAGCGCAACGGGCGTTGACATAGACGAGCTCGCGGTCAAGACTGCAGAGGAAAACGGCAAAATGAACGGCTTTGACGGCGAGCGCCTGAAATTCATCCACGGCGACCTCGCAGACAAGGTCAGCGGCAAGTTCGATATAGTAGTCGCCAACATCGTCGCAGACATTATAATCATGTTCTGCAAGACGGTACCCGAGTTCATGGCGGACAATGCCGTGTTCATCACCTCCGGCATAATCGACATACGCGAGCAGGAAGTCGTTGACGCATTCGCCGAAAACGGATTTGAAATCATCGCGCGGCACGCCGACGGCGGCTGGCGCTGCTTCGAATGCAGAAGAAAAAACTGAATATATAACAGTTCGAGGGGCTGCACAATGTGCAGTCCCTCGATTTATCGGATCGAAAGTTATTTCATGCCCTGCTCGTAAGCTTCGATCATCTTCTTGACCATCTGTCCGCCGACGGAACCGGCCTCGCGGGAGGTCAGATCGCCGTTGTAGCCCTGCTTGAGATTGACGCCCACCTCGGAGGCGGCCTCCATCTTAAAGCGGTCAAGCGCGTCACGCGCCTCGGGGACAACGCCCTTGCTCGAACTCTTAGCCATTTACTTTACACCCCTTACTTTTTAAGACTTTGTTTGCGTTTGCATCCTTATTATTTTCAGGCTGCTGCGTTTTTATGATTTTTTCGCCGTGACAAAGTTTGTCAAAAGTTCGGCGGTCACACTTGGTGATATTTATTGACAAAATGTTCCCGTTAAGTTAAAATAATATTAACATAATAACAGTACAATATACAGAGCTTAATATATATATAAATAATCTAAAATGCTTGTCAACCGACCGAAAGGGACGGGCAGCCGCACATACCCGAAAGGTTGACCGGGGAAGAAAGGAGCAACACATTATTGCAAACGCAAAAATCACCAATCACCACAACCTGATTCTCGAAAAGGTTCGTGAATCCGCCGTTTCGGTTCTGCCGATATTCGTTATAGTCGTGCTGCTGTGCTTCAGCGTCTCGCCGATAGAGACGGATCTGTTTTTGAGCTTTTTGGTCGGCGCATTTTTTGTCATAATCGGCATGGGATTCTTCTCCCTCGGAGCCGAGACCTCAATGACGCCCATAGGCAGCAAAATCGGCACGGCGATGACAAAATCCCGCTCTCTGCCGCTGATAATTACAGTCAGCTTCATTCTCGGCTTCGCCGTTACGATAGCCGAGCCCGATCTTCAGGTGCTCGCGCAGACGGTGCCGCACATAAACAATACCGTACTGCTCGTGACGGTCGGCGTGGGAGTCGGCTTCTTCCTGTGCGTATGCATGGCGAGAATCCTGACTGGCGTTCGCCTGCGCTGGCTGCTGATAGGTTTTTATGCCGTTATTTTTATTCTGGCGGCGTTTTCAAAGCCCGATTTTCTCGGCATAGCGTTTGACTCCGGCGGCGTTACGACAGGGCCTATGACCGTGCCGTTCATCCTCGCGCTGGGCGTCGGCGTCTCTAAAATACGAAGTGACGAAAAGGCCGAGTCGGACAGCTTCGGTCTCGTTGCGCTCTGCTCGATAGGCCCCATTTTGGCGGTTCTCCTGCTCGGATTTTTCTATCCGGACGGAGGCGGAGTCGTTGACATAAGCTCGGCGGCGTATTCGAGCACGGGCGAAATAGGCCGCGCCTATCTCACCGCCCTGCCTTCATATATGAAGGAGATGGCGGTGGCTCTGCTGCCGATAATCGCCATGTTCTATATATTCCAGCTCTTCTCTCTGCGCCTTTCAAAGCGTGAGGTCGCAAGGATAACCATAGGCGTCGTCTACACCTATATCGGTCTCGTGCTGTTCCTGACGGGAGTCAACGTCGGCTTCTCGTCGCTCGGCGCGGTACTCGGCGCAAAGCTCGCAGAGGGCGGCATGAAATATCTGCTCATCCCGCTGTCCATGCTCCTGGGCTGGTTCATCATCTCCGCAGAGCCGGCTGTTACCGTGCTCGAGAAGCAAATAGAAGAGGTCAGTGCGGGCGCCATACCCGGAAAGGTCATAAAATACAGCCTCTCCGTCGCTATCGCCGCCGCGATGGGCATATCGATGATAAGAGTCATAACGGGAATCTCCGTCATGTGGTTCCTTGTCCCCGGCTACCTTATCGCCATTATTCTCTCGTTTTTCGTGCCGGATATCTACACGGCAATAGCCTTTGACTCGGGCGGCGTTGCGTCGGGCCCGATGACGGCTACATTCATGCTTCAGTTTATGATAGGAGCGTCAAAAACGCTCGGCGGCGATCCGTTGAGCGACGCGTTCGGCGTTGTGGCGATAGTCGCAATGATGCCGCTTATCTCCATTCAGGCGGTCGGCGTGATATATGAGAGACGCAGAAAGCCCGAAGAAAAGGTCGAGACCTTTGCCGACGATGAGATTATCGAGCTCTGGGAGGTGCAGACAGGTTGAATTACATAATGACGGTCATAAACCCCGAGGCTCTGCAGAAGCTCGTTGATATCTGCACCGAGCTTGCCATGCCGATACCGATAGCCCTGCACGGGCGCGGGACGGCAGTGCAGAGTATGCGCGAGCTGCTCGGCATAGACTCGACGGAAAAATGGATAGTATTTTCCGTAGCGAGCGAGGAAAAGACGAAGGAATACATGAAAAGACTGCGCCGCACGCTCTATATAGGCGTGCCCGGTCACGGCATCGCATGGGCGGTGCCCATAAAAAGCGTCGGAGGAGGAAAGACTTTGGCATATCTCAACGACGGGCGGCAGGACGCCCGATACACGCCCGATTTCAATTTTTCATATGAGCTGATAGTCGCAATAGCCAACGAGGGGCGCACCGACGCCGTCATGAACGCGGCGCGCGCCGCGGGCGCGATGGGCGGCACCGTGCTCCACGGCAGAGGCACGACTTCGCCCGAGAGCGAAAAGTTCTTCGGCGTCTCGATAGCCAAAGAAAAAGAGGTCATACTTATAGTGGCGCGCAAGGAGCAAAAGGCGGAAATTATGCGCTCGATAATGACCCGCGCCGGCACGGACACGGACGCGGGCGCAGTGGTGTTCTCCGTCCCCGTGAGCGAGGTCGCGGGCTTCGGAATGTTCGACGAGACGTAAAGTTCATTTTTAAGGCGGTGCTTCGGCGCCGCTTTTTTCATGCGTAAAAATCGGACTGCGATACAATTTTTTTGCCGCAAACTGCGTCGGGCGCATTAAAATTTTTCTTCGCCCGAGTCTGCCGCCGAACGGAGAAAAAATGCCTAAAAAAAGACGAATCAACGCCTCTCGGCACAATCAACATAAACTTTCAACGATAGCGCGGTGTTTGTTTTAATTTGTTCAAGTGCCCGCGTAAAAACCACTAAAAAATTGACGGTTTGTCTCATCGGCTTTAAATTATATCTGATTCACGCAGTAAATTTGAATGAAAATTTATTTGAGTTGCATTTTTGTACCTGAGTACAGCTAATTTTGCACTGTTTTTCTGAAATTTTGAAATTTTTTAAAATTTTCTTGCATTTTGAAACGAGGTATATTAAAATAATCGCAATCGGTTAAAATTATATTTTGCCGCAATTCGTTTTGGGAGTGATACTGTGAGCTACATTGATGACATGATACTTAACGTCAGGCAGAAGAACTCGACTCAGCCCGAGTTTGTTCAGGCGGCAACGGAGGTTCTTGATTCCATTCGCCCGGTTGTAGAGGCGAACAAAACATATCAGGATTGGGCGCTGCTCGAAAGGCTCGTCGAGCCGGAGAGAGCTACGGTCTTCCGAATCTCGTGGGCGGACGACGCAGGCAAGGTTCACACGAACCGCGGCTACCGCGTCCAGTTCAACAGCGCAATAGGCCCCTACAAGGGCGGTCTGCGCTTCCACCCCTCGGTCAACATGAGCATTATAAAATTCCTCGGCTTCGAGCAGATATTCAAAAACTCGCTTACGGGACTTCCCATCGGCGGCGGCAAGGGCGGCTCGGACTTCAACCCCAAGGGCAAGAGCGAGATGGAGATAATGCGCTTCTGCCAGAGCTTTATGACCGCGCTCTACCGCGTCATAGGCCCGAACACCGACGTTCCCGCGGGCGATATCGGAGTCGGCGGACGCGAAATCGGCTATATGTTCGGTCAGTATAAGAGAATAACGGGTCAGTACGAGGGCGTGCTCACGGGCAAGGGACTCTCGTTCGGCGGCTCGCTCGCAAGAACAGAGGCAACGGGCTACGGCCTTGTATATCTCGTTGAGGAGATGCTCAAGAACCACGCGAACTCGATCGAGGGCAAGACGATCGTCGTCTCCGGCTCGGGCAACGTCGCAACCTACGCCATAGAGAAGGCTCTGAGCCTCGGCGGAAAGGTGGTAACTGCGAGCGATTCGAGCGGCTTTGTATATGACCCGGACGGCATCGACGTTGCGACGCTCAAGCAGATAAAAGAGGTTCGCCGCGCAAGGATAAGCGAATACGCCAAGGAGCGCCCGAATGCGACGTTTTACGAGGGCAAAAAGGTCTGGGGCGTGCCCTGCGACATAGCTCTGCCGTGCGCCACGCAGAACGAGCTCGGAGCTGAGGACGCAAAGGAGCTTATAAAGAACGGCTGCATCGCAGTCGGCGAGGGAGCGAATATGCCCTCGACAACAGAGGCGACCGAGGTGTTCCTGCAGAACAAGATACTCTTTGCCCCCGGCAAGGCGGCAAACGCCGGCGGCGTCGCCACCTCCGCGCTCGAGATGAGCCAGAACAGCGCGCGCGTCAGCTGGCCGTTTGAAAAGGTCGATCACCAGCTCAACAATATTATGATAAATATATATCACAATATGGCGACCGCCGCAAAGGAATACGGCTACGAGGACAACTTCGTTGTCGGCGCGAATATCGCGGGCTTCCTCAAGGTCGCGGACGCGATGATGGCGCAGGGAATAGTATAAAAAAATATATAACAAATCAGCTCCCCGCAGAAAATTTCGCAGGGAGCTGAATTTTATTTTTGTTATTCCTCTATCTTTATTCCCTTATCTTTAAACAGATTCCTCAGGCGTTCTACAGATGATGAGCTAAGTGCGGTTTTCGTCAGAATGAACGCGCTGTCTGCGGCGATATAAATATAAAAAGCGTGCTTCGTCTCGCAGACCTTCTGTATCTTCGAATACGGTATGACGCGCTTTATGCGCTTTTCGCCGTGCTCGATGAGCTCCAATTTGTCCTCGTAAAAATCAAATTCCTGCTCGGCAAGAAACGACTTGTCGAGCTTTTTAAATGCCCTGTACGGCGCAAGATACTGGATATAAAGATACGCCGCCGCGCAGATGAGGAGCACGGCGCTTACAACATAGAGAAAGATGTTGCCGCCGATTTTTACGAAGCTGACCGTGACCGCCGCGGCGCAGGCGATAATAAGCCAGCCCGTAGCACCCGGGAAGCGCGTCCTTCTGCGCTTGCTGTCCGTGTAGTGGACATATTTAAGATATGAGTCAAATGTGTTTTTGCAGTTTGCGGTAACTATAAGCATATGTTTCTCCGTTTTCAGTCCATGCCGAGCGCGTGCTCGAGATTTTTTCCGAGTATTCCCTCTTTCGCCTCCTCGGAGATGTCGAGGGCGATTATCCTGTTTATCAGCGCCTTTGCGTAGTCGGCTTTTTTATACGGGAAGTCGAGCCCGAATATCGCGCAGTCGTCGTCCCCCTGATGAATGAGCGTCAAAAGCTCGTCATCGGTCAAAGTCCAGTAATCCGGCAGACCGTTGTCGTCCGGCATAATGCTCGTCAGACCCGCATACACGCGCCTCGGGTCGCTCGCGCGGTGGTGGTTGTTGCAGATAACGGCGAGCGCCTCGCGGAAGAAGTGATAGCCGCCGACGTGCTCCATGCTGAATATAAGGCTCGGGAAGTTCCATGCGACCTCATCGAAGAGCAGCGGCCGGTAGTCCGCTATGCGGTGCCAGTGCAGCCCCGTGTGGAACGACAGAAAAAGTCCGCGCTCCTGCGCAGCGGAATAGACCTCGCACGCCTTGTCGCCCATGATATTGAACTCCTGATATGCCGGATGGAGCTTTATGCCCCTGAAGCCGAAGTCTGCGATTCTGTTGACCTGCCCTGCGATATCGCCCGAATCGAAGTTCACCGTGCCGAAGCCGACAAGAGACTCGTCGCCCTTTATCGCGCCCGCAAGCCAGCTTATGCAGTCGCCGGGCATATTATACTCTTCATACTGCGACGGAAACGGCGCGAAGCAGACCGCCCGCTCTATAGAGCACTCGTCCATGAGCGCTTTGAGCGAGTCTATTCCGCAGCCCGGTTTTGCCTCCTCGGGAAAAACATGGGCATGATTTGCAAAAATATGATAATTTTTCATTTTTTCTCCTTTAAGTCGATGCCGAGGATGCGGTGTTTGCCGCGGCCATGGCTTTATCTATTGCCAAGACTATGCCGAGCGATATCAGCTCATATTTCGGGTCTAAAATATCGAGCTCGTAGCTGTCGCCCCAGGTGAACCACTCCTTGTGGATGTTCATAATGTTCCTGTCCCCGTCGTAGAGGGAATATTCGTGCGCCCAGAAGTCGCCCTCAACGCGAAGGTCGGTATTTTCGAGCGAATATACGGGGCGGAAAAATGAGAACTCCTTGACTATCTCCGCTATCTCCTCGCCGCCTATCTCGAGTATAAAGCGCGGCAAAAAAGTCCAAAGGCGGCTGTATATCTGCCCTATCTCCTCGCCCTGCGCGTTTAAAATGTGCAGCCTTCCGCGCAGAGAGAAGAACTCACCCTCAACAAAATATCTGTCGTCCCCGTTCTCATCCTTGACGGTGAATCTCGAGGTCAGCGAAAAGACCTTCTGCTTGATATAGAGCTTCACTTTAGCTCCCCCTTTCCGCTTTCCAGTATACCATAAACGCCCCGCATTGACAACCGCGGCGGCGGGATTGCGACTAAAATAAATAATTTTTGACCGAAAAATCCCCGAACGATTGTCACAAAGCTAAAAATTCAAAAAACCTTGTCCCAAGTAATTGATACGCTTGTAATTTTTTGATATAATAGCTCCGTACGGGATACACAAAACGAAAGGAGACTACGTGTATGAATTATACTCAAGAAGTAGAGAATATGTGTATTGTCAAAAAGGGCCCGAACCACGGTCCTGCTCCCATTCCCGAAGAGGGCAAATGGGTCAAGGCTTATGAGATAAAGGACATCTCCGGCTTCACCCACGGTGTGGGCTGGTGCGCTCCTCAGCAGGGCGCCTGCAAGCTCTCGCTCAACATCAAGGAGGGCATTATCGAGGAAGCTCTCGTTGAGACCATCGGCTGCTCGGGCATGACCCACTCCGCCGCTATGGCAAGTGAGATCCTCCCCGGCAAGACCATTCTCGAGGCTCTGAACACCGACCTCGTCTGCGACGCTATCAACACCGCTATGCGCGAGCTGTTCCTTCAGATAGTCTACGGCCGCTCCCAGTCCGCTTTCTCGGACGACGGACTTAATGTCGGCGCGGGACTCGAGGATCTCGGCAAGGGACTTCGTTCGCAGGTCGGCACAATGTACGGCACAAGATACAAGGGCGTGCGCTATCTTGAGATGGCAGAGGGCTATGTCACCAGAATGGCTCTCGACGAGGACGATCAGGTTATAGGCTACGAGTTCGTGTCTCTGGGCAAGATGACCGACTTCATCAAGAAGGGCGACGACGCTCAGACCGCATACGACAAGTCGGTAGGCACCTACGGCAGATTCGCCGAGGCCGCCAAGTATATCGACCCGCGCAAAGAGTAAGGAGGATACGGACAATGGCATTATTTGAAAACTATGAGAGAAGAGTTGACAAAATCAATTCCGTTCTCGCTGAGTACGGCATTTCCTCCATCGAGGAGTGCAAAGATATAACTCTTGCAAAGGGCATCGACTGCGACAAGATCGTCAGAGGTACCCAGCCCATCTGCTTCGATAACGCTGTTTGGGCATACACCGTCGGCTGCGCCATCGCAATAAAGAGCGGCGCTGTCAAGGCTGCGGACGCCGCCGCCGCTATCGGCATCGGTCTCCAGTCATTCTGCATCCCCGGCTCCGTCGCCGAAAACCGCAAGGTCGGCCTCGGCCACGGCAACCTCGGCAAGATGCTCCTCTCCGAGGAGACGGAGTGCTTCTGCTTCCTCGCAGGTCATGAGAGCTTCGCCGCAGCAGAGGGCGCTATCAAAATAGCCCTCAACGCGAACAAGGTCAGAACAAAGCCCCTGAGAGTTATCCTCAACGGCCTCGGCAAGGACGCCGCTATGATAATCTCCCGCATAAACGGCTTCACATACTGCAAGACGGAGTTTGACCCCTATTCGGAGACCGTCACCGTCATCGAAAAGAAGGCTTATTCCAACGGCCCGAGAGCCGACGTCAAGTGCTACGGTGCAGACAACGTTCCCGAGGGCGTGGCTATAATGAAGCTTGAGAACGTCGGCGTTTCCATCACCGGAAACTCCACCAACCCGACCCGCTTTCAGCATCCGGTCGCAGGCACCTACAAGAAGTGGTGCGTCGAGAACGGCGTCAACTATTTCTCCGTCGCTTCCGGCGGCGGCACGGGCCGCACCCTGCACCCCGACAACATGGCGGCAGGCCCCTCCAGCTACGGCATGACCGACACCATGGGCCGTATGCACTCCGACGCCCAGTTCGCAGGTTCCTCCTCCGTTCCGGCGCACGTCGAGATGATGGGTCTTATCGGCATGGGCAACAACCCGATGGTCGGCGCGACCGTCGCCTGCGCCGTTGCAGTCGAAGAGGCTATGAAATAATCGGGATACCCGATAAAAACAAGAACAGACGGGAGACATTCGAAGGAGTGTCTCCCGTTTTTTGTGGCGGAGAGCTGAATTTTTCGCTTCTTGCTCCGTTCATGTCAACCGGTGCGGCATAAATCTTTTCACACACCGCCGAAAAATCAACCGCGCAGACAGAATATATCTGCCTGCGCGGTTTTGGCTTTTAATTAAATTATACCGTCTCCCGAAGCTGTATCTCTCGGCTGACCTCAAGCCCGCCGGGAGCGAGAGTGAGGGCTATTCCGCCGCTGTCCGAGGTCGAATAAGCTCTGCGCCCGAATGCCGACATTATGCCGACGAGCACATCGTCCGAAATTTCGGCGAGGCGGTTCGTAATTATCAAAGTATCGGGACGCAGCTTGTCGAGCGCCTCCTGAGGAACGGCGCGTTCGCCGTGGCAGGGAACCTTCAGCGCATCGACCCGTCCGACGGCGTTGGCAAGGCGAACAAGGTCGCCCGTGTCGTTTATCATATCGCCCGCGAGAAGAATGCGTCTGCAGCCCTGCTCGGCAAGCAGCGCGAGCGAGTTATCGTTCTCGCAGATGTTCTTGTGATACGAGTCGGGCTCGGTGTTGAAGAAGCGAAGCGCCCAATTTCCCAGCGCAAACGGCTCGTCCGGCACGCAGTCGATAACCGGGATATTCATGCTCTGCGCCTTTTTGTTGAGCGATCGATACAGCGCGTCGCCGTCATGGACGCACTTGTCCCACTGCACAAGATTCGTGCCGATAAACGGCTTTAAATATATCTTGCCTATTGTTATATCCCCATCGTCAAGGAGTGTCTCAAGCCCGCCGACATGGCCGGAATGAAGATGAGTCACCGCCACGAATTCGAGGTCTATTCTCCCGCCCGCGGTCTCCTTGAGATAGCGCGCCGTGTGCTTTGCGTGCTCCGCGTCGCCGCAGTCTATGAGGGCAAAATGATTTCCGCTCTGAATAAGAATGCAGTCCGAGCGCCCGGTGTTCAGAAAATGTATGCGCTCACCCGCAGACGGTGCAGAAACGTCCTCGTCCTGCGCGGGTGCGGGCGGGTTTTTGGCCGTCCTGATGACCTGCGCCGCAGAGGGCTTGAATTTATCTTTCTGTGTAAATTTTTTGACGATTTCGGCAAGATCCTTTATTGCCATATTTTTCAGCCCTTTCGGGAAATTATTTTGTCTTTCGCAAGTCCGAGAAAAACCGCTTTAAAAGAAGGGCACATTCGTCCTGCATGAAGCCGCCCTCGATCTCGGGCGAGTGATTATACGGAAAGTCGAACAGGTTGTTTATCGACCCGCATGAGCCCGCCTTCGGGTCATATGCCCCGAACACCACGCGCTTTATGCGCGAGTTTATTATCGCCCCGGCGCACATCGGGCACGGTTCGAGCGTCACAAACAGCTCGCATTGCCAGAGCCGCCAGCCGCCGAGCGCCCGGCACGCTTTGTCTATCGCCTCTATCTCGGCGTGGGCGAGGGCGTTTTTGTCCTTTTCGCGCCTGTTTCGCCCGACGGAGACTATCTCTCCGTCTTTGGCTACCACCGCGCCGACGGGCACTTCGCCGTCCGCCGCGGCCTCTCTTGCAAGCGCGATCGCCGCCTGCATAAGCTCTCTGTCAGTCATTCTTCCACTCCCCGTTTACGAAGGCCATGTTATAAAAGTATATGTCGTATAGAGCAGATAGATGATAGAGAGTATCATCGGGATGTTTATGAAATATGCCGCCGTGCGCTCGCCGCGGGAAAGAGCGGTGCGCGGCTTTTTGAATTTCACGGGAATATTCTGCTTGTGCGCTCTGATTCTGAAGAGAACAAGGCAGATTATGCCCGCCGCAAAGAACACCGCGACACAGACATAATAGATGATATCCACCGTCTTTTCGGGCATGAACTCGTAGAGAATCGAAATGACGCCGGAGAAGAAGTTGTTGCAGAAATGTATCATCACACCCGTCCACATCGAGCCGGTAACTATCACGAAATAGCCTATACCTATGCCGACAATGAACGCAAACGGCGCCTGGACGAGGTTGCCGTGCATCATTCCGAACAGCGCGGAGGAGACGAGGACAGCGAACCAATTGCCGAACTTGCGCGCGGGCATCATGACAACGCCGCGAAGCGCATACTCCTCAACGAGAGCCGGGACGACCGCGAGCTGGAGCAGGTACATCGCGATACCCAAAGGCGAGGTCGGGGTGGGCGAGTCGGGGTATTCAAAGGTTATGCCTGTTGTGGTCTCGACAAAGGTCGAGAGGAAGTTGGTGGCGTAGTTGCCTATCATGCAGATCATCAAGCCCACGGGCACGGCCAAAAACATGAGGCGCATATCATAGGGCTTGCCGAAATTCAGGCACTGTTGGCGCTTATCCTTGAGCAGAAGGCTCGTCAGGAAAAACGGAACAAATATGCAGAAAACCGACATCATTACGCCTATGGCATAGCCGCGGTCGGTGCTGTTTGCGTAGTCGTCAAAGAGATTCAAAAGAAACAGTATTCCCGCGCCGACGAACTGAAACAGGGCGAAAAGAAGTATGCCCAGTCCGCTTATGTTGCCGAGCTTTCTTATCTGACGCTTTTCGCGCCGCATTATTCTGAGCGTATCCGACGGATCGGGCTGATATCCGTATCCGCCCTGTGCGCCGCCGCTGTTATATTGAGGGTTGTATTGAGGATTATATTCCATATCTTCACCATTCCGCTTAAAATTCTTATTAAATTATACCCTACCCCGCGTCATTTAACAATAGCCTAAAAGCGAAGTTTAAAGAAAAAGGGAATATAGTTTAATTTCAGTTAACATTTTTAAAGCCCGAACGCCAAAACGCCGATTAGGCTCCGGCCTCGGCTTGCCCGCCGAAGCGGGAGAGAATTATTATGCAAAGACTCGGCACAGAGGTCAATCCGCAAAAAGAGAACACTCGACACGGACGAAACGAATAAATTTTCAGTGACGCTAACGCGTCAAAGAGTCGTCGAGTCGCCGACCCCTATAAAGACATTGAGAAACAAAACAGTCGAGAGAAAATGGGCGAATCCGTTCTGCAACCCCTCAGTCTCGGCTTTGCCGAGCCGGCTCCCCTGCCGGGGTGCCATAATTTAAACTGCCCCCGCAAATCCCGATTTGTAACTTATTTTCCAACGCCGTATAAACAGCAACAGCCGCGACAGAAACTGCCGTGGCTGTTCGTTGTTTTATTTTATCCACGCTCACCGAGCGGAAAATTTGTATTGACTGTCTTACAGTTCGTTCTTTTTGCTGCCTATATCCATCTGAGCCTTTGCGAGTCTCTCGAGAGCTTCGAGGTCGCCGGAGGTTGCCTCCTTGGACATTGCGGCGCGTCTCTCAAGCAGCTCCTCGTACATCTTCTCCTTCTTCTTGTCGTTGAGATCGTAGAAGAGCATCGGAATGATTCCGAGCGAGGTGGTCACAAACGGGATAATGGTGAACATCGCAAACAGGCCGAACTTCGTGTTGTCGGACTGTGCGGTGCCTCTTGTGTAGGCGGTCAGGTCGTAGCCGATAAGCTGCTTGATGAACAGCGCGATATAGCTGCTGACGATGCTCGAAAGCTTCTGGGCAAGACCCTGGGCGACGCTCGTCATGCCCTCTGTGCGGTAGCCGTTCTTCCATTCGCAGTAGTCCATTGCCTCGTTGTACATCTCGGTTGGAATGACCTTACGCACGCCGTAGAAAATCATAAACAGCGTCTCCCACAAGGTGAGGGCGATCGCCATGGGAACGACCTTCTTGTAAAGTCCGTGCTTCTTGCCGCCGATACAGCCGACAAAGAATACGGGGACTAACAGGATATCGCCGATATATGTACCCATGATATACAGGAATCGGCTCGAGAAGTGCCGCCTGAACCACGGAACTATCGCATAGCTTATGGGGTTGATTATCGAGCCGGGGATACCGGTGATTATATTGAGCGAGGCGAAGTTCAGAACATCGATAAGGTAGTCCGACTTGCTGCCGCCGACCGAGAAGCCGCTGAGCATCTTGGAGAGCGTCATAAGAAGTATGGGCTTGTTGTTGATTATCGACTTGATGCCCGCCTTTATGCTCGGGCGCTCGACGGACTGCATGACTCTCTCTTTGCAGATAAAGAAGAACCACATAGCGCCTGCGCCTGCAACGATCGCGGTGAAAACACCCATGCCGATGAACGTGCCCTGAAGAGTAAACTTGACCTTGTTTCTGCCGATGAGGTCGAGGAGAACGGTCATTATCTGCTCGGGCAGCTTCTCTCCGAGGAAGCCGGAGGCGAAATTGGCAATGGTGATTATTCTTGTTCTGTCAACGGGGTGCGGGGTTATCGTTGACTGGATACCCTTTTGCGCTATATCGCGGAAGGTTCCCGCGCCCTCGCGCACGACCATGAGTAAAAGATATCCTATAAATTTCCAGATATCGTTCGGACCTCTGCCCGCAAATATGAGGGGCATGAGCCAATAGATGCACGTGCCTATGGTGCCGGGGATACCGAGTGCGACGAGATAGGGCTTAAATTTACCCCAACGGGTTCTCGTCTTGTCGACTATCGCGCCGAAAAGCACGTCGTTGATAACATCCCAGATGCCGTTGATGATGTTCGCTATTCTCTGGTACTTCAGGCTGACCTGAAGAATATTGGTAACGAATCTCTGCGTATACGCGTTGATATTGAAGCTCTGCGACATATCATAGACGACGTAAGCGACAGTTTCTTTCGTTCCGACATAGCGCCTGTTCTGAAAGACGTATCCTGACGAATCTTCGCCGGAGCCCGCCTGCGGATCGACCGCGGCTGTCTGTTCTTTTGCCAAAAAACTACCTCCCAACCAAAAAATCTAACTTCACGATTATAACATAGGTTTTCGCAAAAAGCAACAATTTCCATACAAAAAGTTGAATTTTTACACAAAAAATTCGTCAATAATGCCCCATGCCGATTGCCTAAACACAGCTGTTATGATAAGATACATTGTTGTTAAATCGATTTTCGGCGGGAGGCATCGGTATGAATTTAAATAACGCAGGGATATATATACACATTCCCTTCTGCCGCAGCAAATGCCCCTACTGCGACTTTTATTCCCTGCGCCTTGACGAAGATTCGGCGGATGCTTATACGGACGCGCTTCTTCGGCGCATTCCCGCTTTGGCGTCACGATACGGCGTAAGCGCCGATACAATATATCTGGGCGGCGGCACTCCGTCGGCGCTCGGAGCGGAAAGAATCGCAAGAATTGTCGGCGCGGCGCGGGAGTTTGCGGGAAACGGAGCCGAGATAACCGTCGAGTGCAACCCGTTTGACGCGGCCAAAAAAGGTCTCGATTTCGCCCTGCTCAAGGAGGCGGGCGTCAACAGGATATCCATGGGAATGCAGTCGGCAAACGACGGCGAACGCCGCGCCCTGGGCAGGCTCAGCGGCAGGGACGATGTCTCTCTCGCCGTCAGGCGCGCCCGGGACGCGGGAATAGAAAATATTTCGCTCGATCTCATGCTCGCGGTACCCGGTCAGACGGTTGACTCGCTCGGGGACAGTGTCGCCTTCTGCGCGGACGCAGGGGTTTGCCACGTCAGCGCATACATATTGAAAATAGAGGAGGGCACACGCTTTTTTGAAAGGCGCGGCAAGCTCGCCCTGCCCGACGAGGACAAGACCTGCGAGCTGTATCTCACCGCCTGCGAGGAGCTCGAAAAGCGCGGCTTCATGCAGTATGAGATATCAAATTTTGCAAAGCGGGGCTGCGAGAGCCGCCACAATCTCAAATATTGGAACTGCGAGGAATATCTCGGCATCGGCCCTTCGGCACACTCGTTTATCGGCGGCGGAAGATTCTTCTTCCCGCGGGACACGGAGAGCTTTATTGCAAACTGCGAGCCCGTAAACGACGGCGAGGGCGGGAGCTTTGAGGAGTATTTAATGCTCCGTCTGCGCCTGTGCGAGGGACTCATATTCTCCGAGGTAAAAGAGCGGTTCGGTCACGGCGTGCCGGAGAATATAATCGAGAAATGCGAGCGGTTCTCGCGGGCGGGGCTCACGGTCTGCGACGGCGAGCACATCGCGCTGACAAGGCGCGGTTTTCTCGTTTCAAACGCCGTTATAGCCGAGCTTATGTAAAATTTACGTTTTGTCGAAAAAACTTCTTGACTGCCGTTGATTTTTTTTATATAATGCCTTTTGCAGCCGAATAATGAGTGGTGGAGTCTGTCATAATTCGCATAACAGGCGGGTTATTTATTTGAGGTTGAAGCAATGCGGTGTTTGTATTGTCATGCTTTAATGAATTGGCTATTTCACGCTCCTGTCGGGAGCGTGTTTTTTCTTTGGGGAAAATCAGTCGCTGAGTGTTCGCTGCAAAAAAATATTTTTGGAGTGTGAAGCATGAGCAGTATCACCGTAACCGCGCTGGTGCTATTCGCGGCGACATATATTCTTATGATGGCGTTTCAAAAGATTCGCCCGTATGTCGCTGTTGCATCGGCGGTTATCTTCGTTATCCTCGGCACCGTTGCCGCATTCAAGCCCGAGCTTTTCGACGCAAACTTTTTCGCCCTCGGCTCGGGAGAGACCTTCAGCTATACTTTTAAGACGGCTGTCGGCGAAATCGACTGGAACGTCATCATGATGATAGCCGGCACCATGGGCACCGTCTATCTCTTTATCGAGTCCAAGATGCCGCAGCTGATGAGTGACGTTCTTATATCAAAGATGCCCAATGTCAAGTGGGCTGTCGTCTGCATGAGCCTTTTCGCGGGCATCGTCTCCGCGTTTGTCGACAATGTCGCTACCGTTCTCATGATAGCGCCCGTCGCGCTCGCGCTTTGCAAAAAGCTCAACATCTCGCCCGTGCCGAGCATTATCTGCATTGCCGTCTCGTCCAACCTCCAGGGCGCGGCCACGCTTGTGGGCGATACGACCTCTATACTGCTCGCAAAAGCGGCGAATCTCGATTTCTCCGACTTCTTTTTTGACGAGGGCAAGCCCGGTATGTTCTGGGTCGTTGAGGCGGGCGCCGTTGTCAGCGCGCTGATAATCCTCTTCATGTTCCGCAAGGAGAACGACAAAATACATATAAACGAGCGCACCAAGGTTGAGGACAAGTTCCCGACCTTCCTGCTTATTGCGACTGTTGTCTGCCTTATCGCCGTTTCGTTCATCCCCTATAAGAACAACGCGGCGGAGGGTCAGTTCTACAAGCCCGAGATAACAAACGGTCTTATCTGTATGTTCTTCTTCTTTGTCGGCATAATCCGCGAGCTGTTCCGCAAGAACACAAAGCTCGTCAAAAATGCGTTCAAGGAGATAGATTACTACACCATCTTCCTGCTGACCGGTCTTTTCGTCGTCATAGGCGGCATAAAGAATGCGGGCGTTATTGACATAATCGGCAACGCGATATCGAAGGTCGGCGGCAGCTCGGGCAGCGTGTTCATCGTCTACACCGTTATAGTCTGGATGTCGGTTATTCTCTCGGCGTTCATTGACAATATCCCCTACACGGCCACCATGCTCACCGTCATACCCGTCATCGCCGTGAATCTCGGCATCGACCCGAAAATCATGTACTACGGGCTGCTCTGCGGCGCGACGCTCGGCGGCAACCTGACTCCGATAGGCGCATCGGCGAACATCGCCGGCATCGGCATCTTGCGCAAGGAGGGGCACGAGGTCAAGGCTACGACCTTTATGAAGTACGGCGTGCCGTTCACTCTCGCGGCTGTTATAACGGGCTATCTTCTCATCTGGCTTATCTGGAAGCCGTAAAACACAACAAAAGCCAATCCCGGTTTCGAAAGAAGCCGGGACTTTTAATTGACACAAAAAAGCTCTTTTATTTTTCGGAGATTTATTTTATAATGAGCGTGAGAATAAAACTCAGAAAGAGGGGAGAAAAATGGCTCAGTTAAAAATGTATTGGCTGCCCGGAACACCTATTAAGCAGTACGCGCTGCCGGAGGGCTTCTCCGTGTCAACGTACAGGACAGAAGCGGACAAAAAGGCCTGGTGCGACTGCTGCAGGAACGGACATCTCATTGCCGACGGCGGCGGGGACGAGGAGTTTGACCGCTCAATACTCGACATAGAGGATATCGACCCCGCCCGGGACGTGTTCTTTATCGACTTTCACGGCGAGCACGTCGGAACCGTAACCGCCTTTGTCAATTCGGAGGACAACACCGGCCGTATGCACATGGTTGCCGTGCGCGAGGATTTTCGCGGAAAAGGGCTTGCGAAATATCTCACCATGCTCGCTCTCAACCACCTGTCCGAAAAGGGCGTGAGATATGTTCACCTGACAACGGACGAGTTCCGTCAGAGTGCCGTGAAGAGCTATCTCTCCGGAGGCTTTTTGCCGGTTGAATACAATATGGGAATGCAGGATCGCTGGGAGGTCATGCTTGAGGAATGCGGCATAGATTCGGCGCGGATGCTCTATGACGACGCGAGCGAATATAAGATTATATACCGCCGCTCAAAGGCGAAGAAGATAAAAATCGGAGTTCTCGGAGCGGGGCGCGGCAAGTCCATGATGGACTACTGCAAATTCGCCGAAAACGCGGAGCTGGCGGCGGTCTGCGACTTCAGAAAAGAAAGGCTCGAGGAGGCCGAACGGGAATACGGCGCAGACGGCAACATAAGCTATTACACCGAGTTCGACGAATTTTTGAAGCATGATACGGACTGTGTTGTTCTCGCAAACTACGCAAACGAGCACGCCCCGTATGCGATAAAATGCCTGGAGGCCGGCAAAAATGTCCTCAGCGAGGTTCTGCCCGTCCAGACGATGAAGGAGGCCGTGGAGCTCGTCGAAGCGGTCGAAAGAACGGGGAAAGTCTATGCCTATGCCGAAAACTACGCCTATATGCCCGCTCCGAAAAAGATGAGAGCGCTCTACAGGGACGGTGTGCTCGGCAGCTTCGAATACGGCGAGGGCGAGTATATGCACAACTGCGAGAGCGGCTGGCACTTCTATTCCTTCGCCGACCCGAAGCATTGGCGCAACACGATGAGCGCGTTTTATTACTGCACCCACTCGATAGGGCCGCTCATCCATATTACAGGGCTGCGCCCCGTGAAGGTTGCGGGCTTTGAGGCTCCGTTTAACGCGCGCATGGAGAGAATGGGCGCAAAGGCGGGAGCTTTTGCGGTTGAAATGATAACCCTCGAAAACGGCGCGCTTATTAAAAGTCTGCACGGCGTGGGCCCCTCCAAAGGCTCGATATGGTATTCGATTTACGGCTCAAAGGGCAGAATGGAGAGCGCGAGGGAGGACGCCGAAAACGGCGGCGTCGGAACGCTCTATGTCAACTGCGACGAGCACGAGGGAGACAATAAATCATCGCCCGTCATAACTCCGACGGACGACGCGCTGACCGAAATAGCCGACAAGGCCGGGCACGGCGGCTCCGATTACTATGTCATGCACAATCTCGTCGAAAAGCTCCGTGGCAACCGCAACGCCGATACCGTTGATATTTACGAGGCTCTCGATATGTTCCTGCCCGGTATGTTCGCATATTTTTCTGTCCTCGAGGGCGGCAGACAACTGGATATCCCAAACCTCAGGAATCCCGAAGAGCGCGACAAGTGGAGGAACGACACCCGCTGCACCGACCCCGCCGTCGCCGGAGCCATGCTTATTCCGAGCTATTCAAAGGGCAATCCCGATATTCCGCAGAAAAACTACGACTATCTCGCCTCGCTCCCGACGGAGAGATTTATGGATACGGACACCCGCAGCGAGCTCGGCATCAAGTCAAACGTTTCGAGCTGATGTCCCTGCGCAGAGATAAAAACAGCCCGCCGAGAATCGGCGGGCTTATGCTTTTTATATTCGGATATCAGAGCACCTTGGACAGGAATTCCTTGGCTCGCGGGCTCTGCGGATTGTTGAAGAACTCCTCGGGAGTGTTCTCCTCAACTATCCTGCCCTCGTCCATGAACACGAGCTTCGTGCCGACCTCGCGGGCAAAGCCCATCTCGTGGGTGACGACGACCATCGTCATGCCCTCGTGGGCGAGCTGCTTCATCAGGTCGAGAACCTCGCCGACCATCTCGGGGTCAAGTGCGCTCGTCGGCTCGTCGAAGAGGATGACCTCGGGGTTCATCGCAAGCGAGCGGACTATCGCAACTCTCTGCTTCTGGCCGCCGGAGAGGGTGGAGGGATAGACATCCGCCTTGTCCTCGAGGCCTATACGCTCAAGCAATTTGTGAGCTTTTTCCTCCGCGTCCTTTTTTATTTCCCTGACGGGGCGCACGGGGAGCTTATCCTTATGGAACATATTGTGCAAAACAGCCTTGCGTCTGTCCTTCTTGGCGCAGAGCACGGGCGAGAGCATTATGTTCTCTATGACGGTCTTGTTGTTGAAAAGATTGAAATGCTGGAACACCATTCCCATCTTTCTGCGGTGGATATTGATGTCTACCTTCATGTCGGCGATATCCACACCCTCAAAGATTATCTTGCCGGAGGTCGGGTCCTCCATGCAGTTGAGGCAGCGCAGGAAGGTGCTCTTTCCGGAGCCGGAGGGGCCTATGACAACAACTATGTCACCCTTGTTGATAGTCATATTTATGCCCTTGAGGACCTCGTTGTCCCCGAAGCTTTTTTTCAGGTCAATTACGTCTATCACTCTTCTTCAGGCTCCTTTCCATGATTTTTATAAGCAGCGTTATCAGGCAGACTATGACGATATAGATGAGTGCCATGGCGATATAGGGCACCATGAATTCATAGCTGTTCGAGCCGATGTAGCTGAACGCGACGTAGAGGTCGAGCGCGCCGACAAACGAGACGACCGAGGTCTCCTTGATGAGGGCTATGAACTCGTTTCCGAGAGTCGGGAGGATGTTTTTTATCGCCTGTGGGATAACAATTCGCAGCATCGTGGTCGAGAAGCTTAATCCAACGCTTCTGCCGCCCTCCATCTGACCTTCGTCAACGCTCTGTATGCCGCTTCGCATTATCTCCGATATATACGCGCCGCTGTTGAGGCCGAATACAGTTATCGCAACATTTACGGACGGGAGGTTGACGCCCATTATCGGCAGCACGACATAGTAGAATATAAGCAGCTGCACGACCATGGGAGTTCCTCTGAAGAGCGCCACATAAAACGCGCATATGGCATTGAGCACTCTCGGGAAAACCTTGTATTTCGGCATGACGCGCACGGTGGCTATCAGCGTGCCGATGACGATACCGATAATAAGACCGATGACGGCTATCTTGAGCGTATTCTGCAGACCTTGCAGAACCTTGACATAGCCGTTATAGTCTATGAGTATCTCGATAAACTTATCGATTTTTTTCGGTAAGCTTGCTATAAAATCATTCATAGTTCTTTTCCTTTGTACAAATACTTTTCGGTAAGAAGTGTTACAGACTGAAAAGGAAGGCCGCTTCGACCGAAACAGCCTTCTTCAGTTATTATCTTTTAGGCTCAGGACATTTCATTGATAGCCTTTGCGATTCTTTCGGCGGGAGCGGCGTCAATGATGACATAGTCAACTCCCTTGTTGACGAGATCCTGAACCGCGAGAGAACCGTTCTTGTAAGCAACTGCCTTTGCCTTGAGACCGGGGAAGCCGAGATCCTTGCTGCCCTCTATAAAGGCGGCGGCGGTAGTACCCTGCTGGCAACCGATCTTCTTATCAACGGAGAGGCCGCTCAGGATAGCGTTGATCTCGTCCGCGCTCTTGCAGGCATCGAAAGTAGTATCGGTGCCCTTGACTATAAGCCTCTGAGATGCTTCGTAATAGGGGTCGGAGAAGTTGACATACTCTTTACGATCCTCGCTTATCGTAAGACCCGCCATAGCGATGTCACACTTGTGCTGACCGACGGAGAGGCAGACGGCGTTGAAGTCCATGTTCTGGATAACAAGCTCCTTGCCGAGCTTCTTGGCAATGTAGGCGGCCATTTCCATGTCAACGCCGTAGTAGTTTTCACCCTTCATATACTCAAAAGGCTCGAATTCGGCGTTTGTCGCAACGATAAGCTGATCCTTGCTCTTGTCGAGTGCTGCGGACTTGATAGCTTGGGGAGTGCCGTTACCGAAGTTGTTGTTGCAGATAGCGTCGAATGTTCCGTCGCTCTTCATCTCTTTGAGGATTTCGTTGACCTTAGTGAGCAGCTCAGGCTGATTCTTGTCAACACCGAAAGCATACTGCTCGCTGGTAAGGTCATAGTTTATAACCTTGACCGCGGGGGTCTTTTCCTTGTCTTTGTCATCCTTGTTGCCGCCGCAGGCTGCAAACGCGGTGCATATGCAAACGAGCGCAAGCACGAGGGCGATTATCTTCGTAAGCTTTTTCATGATTTTTTCCTCCTGTTTTCAGTTGATGTCTGTATTATAGCACCATATTTTTAAAATGCAAGGGGTTTTTGAATATTTTTTCATCTTTTTGGCAGTTTTCTGTATTTTGACGGTAAATATGCAATGATATTCACTCGTTATTGAATATTTTCACCAATGTATCCTCCGGGATGAACGAGCGGCAGAAGTCCGCAAAGTCCTGCGGGGGCGGCGCACAGAGGCGAACCTCCTCCCCGGAAGCGGGGTGAACGAAACCGCATTCGGCGCAGTGGAGCAGATGATGACCTATAAAATCCTCCGGTGCGCCGTACATCGTGTCGCCGGCAAGGGGCGCGCCCTCGGACGCGAAATGCACCCTTATCTGATGCGTTCTGCCCGTCTCGAGCCTGAGGCTGAGCAGGCTGTATTCGTCCCCTGCATAGAGGCTCACCCAGTGAGTGACCGCGCTCTCGCTGCCCGGCATATCGCCGCACGCGCGCAGAGTTTTCATCGGGTCGGGTCGGTATATCGGCTTGTTTACGGTTCCGCTGCCCTCAAAATGTCCGCGCACAACAGCCATATACCTCTTATTAATATTACCCGAAAGCCGCGCCGCCGCGTAGCGGTTCAAGGCGCAGACGACAACGCCGGACGTGCCCTTGTCGAGCCTGCCGACGCAGCGAAACACCGCGCTCTTTCCCTCGCCTTTCAGGTGCCCCGCCACCGCGTTTGCGAGCGTGTCGCCCTGGTGGTTGTGGGTCGGGTGCATGGCGAGAAACGACGATTTGTTGACGGCGAGCAGATCTGCGTCCTCGTATATTACATCTATATTTATGTCGATAGGCTCGACAGTCTCGCTCTCTGCGGGCAGCGTCACCGTGACCACATCGCCCGCGTGCAGGCGGTCTATGGTTCTGAGCGTCTCGCCGCCGCGGGTTATGCCGCCATCGATGCGCTTTAGCGAGCTCAACGCGCGCGCCGAAATTCCCGCGCAGCCGCGCAGAAAATAAAACGCCTTTTTGCCCTCGTATTCCTCGGGCACCGTGAATTCAAGTTTTCTGTTCAAGCGCTGCCTCCGAAAAATTATTTTACCGCCGTAAAGAACAGGCGCGGGAATCTGAAAATTATCTCGCCGTTTTTCCGGACAGGATAGAGCTTTTCAACTTCTTTAAGCACATCGTTTTCAAACTTGGCCTTATCTTCATCGCTCAGCCCGTCGAGATACGGGCGCATACCCGTGCCTTTATACCACTCGACTATGCTTTTGTGAGACGGCATTCTGAAAAAATATGTCGTTTCCCAAAGCCTGAAATCGGACGATGTATCGGAGAGGACATCGAAATATTCCTCCTCGGAAAGGCAGTTGTATTTGCGCTCATAGTGTATCTTCTGCGCCCATTCGCCGGATTCGGCGACCCTCGGTATCAGCTTGTGCATCGGGTGCTTCGCCTGCTGGGGAATCTGCACCGCAAGCGTGCCGCCGGGGTTAACAAGCTCCATGAGCCTGCCGAGCAATTCTTTGTGGTTCGGTATCCACTGGAGGCAGGCGTTTGAATAGACAACATCGAACTTTCTGCCGAGCGTTTCGATATCGTTGTGGACATTCAGCTTTATAAACTCGAGTTCCGGCTCGTTTTTCCGCGCGAAATCGAGCATATCATCGGAGCTGTCCGCGCCGACGATATGAGCCTGCGGAAACCTATTTTTGAGCACCGCTGTGCTGTTGCCTATTCCGCAGCCGAGATCAATTATGCTTTCGACTCCCTGTGCCGGCAGAGCGTTGGCGAGTTCGGTCGCGGGCAGAGTTCTCTGCGCTTTGAATTTTGCATATTGAGCCGCATTCCAGTCGGACATGATTTTCTCCTTTTTATCCGCAAAACGGGGCGGCAAACGCCGCCCCGCCGGAGCTTTTTATTTTTCCGCGCTCTCCCGCGCTATGCGCTCCTTCCAGCAGCGGTGGCACATCGCCTCATAGCGGTCGTTGCCGCCGAGGAGCACCTGCGAGCCGCTCGTCACGACCTGCCCGTTTTCGCCTATCCTCGCGTTGACGGTAGCCTTTCTGCCGCAGCGGCAGATGGTTTTTATCTCGGTTATGGAGTCCGCAATCTCGAGCAGCCTGCGGCTCCCCGGGAAAACGTGCGTCAGAAAATCGGTGCGCAGTCCGAAGCAGAGCACGGGAATATCGCACTCGTCGACTATTCTGCGCAGCTGGTCTATCTGAGCCTCGGTAAAAAACTGGCTCTCGTCGGAGATAACGACGTCGGCGTTTCTGCATTTCTCGCAGAACATTTCATATATATCGTCCTGCGGGGAAATAGCCTGCGCCTTTGCGCTCAGACCCACGCGGGAATACACGGTGTCCGCGCCGTCTCTTGTGTCGACGCTCGGCTTTATCAGCCATACCGTGCGGTCCTTTTCTTCATAGTTGAATTTGGTCATGAGCGCCTGGGCCGATTTTGACGAGCCCATTGCGCCGTATTTAAAATAGAGCTTTGCCATCAGTCAATCTTTACGGTCCAGCCGAACTCGTCGGGCAGCTTGCCCCACTGGATACCGGTGAGGGTATCATAGAGCTTCTGCGAGATCGGGCCTATCTTGCCGCCGTTTATCGTCATGTGCTTGTCGCCGTACTTGAGCTCGCCTATGGGCGAAATGACGGCCGCGGTGCCCGAACCGAACGCCTCGTCAAACTTGCCCTCGTCGTATGCCTTAACAAGCTCGCCGATTTCAATATCTCTCTCGGTGACCTTGTAGCCCATGTGGCGGAGAAGCTCGATGCAGGACTTTCTCGTGATACCGCCGAGTATACAGCCTCTGTCAAGGCTCGGGGTAATAACCTCGCCGTCAACGACAAAGAACACGTTCATCGCGCCGACCTCGTCGATATACTTTCTGTGAACGCCGTCGAGCCAGAGCACCTGAGCATAGCCCTGCTCCTCGGCAACCTCCTGCGCCTTCATTGATATAGCATAATTCGCCGCAGCCTTGGTAAAGCCGGTGCCGCCGGTAACGGCGCGGACATAGTGCTCCTCGACATAGATCTTAACGGGAGCAAGTCCGTTGTCATAGTATGCGCCGACGGGCGAGAGGATTATAACAAAAAGCAGGTGCTTCGCCGGATGAACGCCCACCATGGGGTCAATGGCGAAGATGAACGGGCGAATGTAGAGGGAAGTACCCTCGCTGTGCGGCACCCAATCCTTGTCGACCTCGACAAGAGTCTTGATAGCCTCAACGCCGAACGCCTCGTCTATCTTCGGGATGCAGAGGCGGTCATTGGAGACATTGAGTCTCGCCATGTTCTGGTCGGGGCGAAAAAGGCCTATGCTGCCGTCGGCTCTTCTGTATGCCTTGAGTCCCTCAAAGTCAGCCTGACCGTAGTGCAGGCACATGGCCGCGGGGTCAAGAGCTATCGGAGCATAGGGCACGATTCTCGGATTGTGCCAGCCCTCGCCCTCGTCATAGTTCATAATAAACATGTGGTCGGTAAATATTTTGCCGAAGCCGAGCTTTGTCTCGTCTGTGGGCTTCGCTTTAGGAGCGGTAGTGCGCTCAATAGTTATCTTTTGCATAATGGCATCTCCCTTTATAAAGATAATACTTTTATTATATCATCGAGCTTCGCAATTTCAAGTGTTAAAGCGTTTAAATATTCAAGAAAAAATTGCCCTGTTTTTGTCGGAATACTATATTTTCAGTGAAGCGGGACGCGCAAAAAACTTCATTCGCCGCGCGCTTAAAGTTGACAATTGACTTATGTTTTGCTATTATATACTTGTATAATTTTATCATTATCTGTGTTACCCCATATTTCGTAAAGGAAGGTTTTCAATGCCTAACACCGACAATTTATGCATGAGCTGCATGAGACCTATCGGCGACGAGAAGCAGTGTCCCTACTGCGGATATCATGTCGATTCTCCTCAGCTTTCCCCCTATCTTCCGATAAAGAGCGTTGTTGCAAACCGCTATCTCGTCGGCAAGGTTCTGGACTTCAACGGTGACGGAGTCACCTATGCCGGATGGGACTTAACCGAACGGGTCGCAGTCAAGGTCAGGGAATTTCTGCCCGACGCCATCTGTTCGCGCGAAAACGGCGAGACGCAGGTCAGGGTCATGCAGGGATGCGAGCGCGCATACACCGACTGCTACCAGAGCTTTCTCGAGCTGTGGCGCAAGCTTATGCGCCTTATGGGACTTTCGACGCTTATAAGCGTGACGGACGTCATTGAGGACAACGGCACAGCCTACGCTATATATGAATACACGGACGCCGTGCCGCTTAGAAAATATCTGCTCTCAACGAGCACGGGGTATATCCCGTGGGAGCGTGCGAGGCAGATGTTCATGCCCGCCCTTTCGGCGCTGGGCACTCTGCACTCGGCGGGAATAATCCACCGCGGACTCTCGCCGCAGACGATACTTGTGACCCCCGACGGAAAGCTCAAGATATCGGGCTTCAGCATCTGGCAGGCACGCACGGCGCGCGGCGATCTGAATCCGGAGCTATTCCCCGGCTACGCCGCCATCGAGCAGTACGGCTTCGAGGGTCAGCAGGGCGCATGGACGGATATTTATGCATTCGCGGCGGTTCTCTACCGCGCACTTATCGGCACCGACCCGATAATCGCCACCACCCGCGTGACTAACGACCGTCTGATGATACCGAGCAAATTTGCCGAGCAGCTCCCGGCTTATGTCATAAACGCGCTTATAAACGCGCTGCAGATCCTGCCCGAGGACAGAACCCGTTCCGTCGAGCAGTTCAGAGCCGAAATGTCCGCCTCTCCCACTGCGGCTTATGCGGGCGAAATTCAGGCTATGAGCGAGGGCGGCGACCGTTCGGCAGAGCCTATGCATGGCGAGGGCGCTTCGGCGGCGCCGAAAAAGAAAAAGAGCGCCGCGCAGCCGTTCCTTGTCGCGGGCGGAATAACGCTCGGAGTCGGCATAATCGTGTTCGCAATACTTATGGCGACGGTGTTCAGGGGCAGCTTTTCAAAGAAGAACCCCGGCAATGACCAGTCGACTCTCAACCCCTCCGTCACCGAGAGCACGAGCACGGAGACGATAGTTGTGCCCGATTTCAAGAACCTCAGCTACGAGGCTATATCGAAGAATCCCGTTTGGGACGGCAAGTTTACATTCAAGACGAAGTTCGAATACAGCGACACCGTCAAGGAGGGCTATGTCATTTCGCAGAGCCTGCCCGAGCAGACCACGGTCGCCATAGGCAGCGAGATAGAGCTCGTCATCAGCAGCGGAAAGGAGAGCGTTGACGTTCCCAACGTATTCGGCAAGAGCTATTCCGAGGCTAAGCAGATACTCACGGACAGCGGCTTTGTCTGCACCGTCGCGGGCAATTACACAGACGGCGTTGTCGTCTCGATGTCCGTCGAGCCCGGCTCAAAGGCTCCGAAAGGCACGCGCATCGAGCTTACCTTCTCGACCTCAAACGAGAGCGACGTAACCTCCTCCGGCAGCAGCTCCGGCGGCTCGATCTTCGACCGCTTCTTCGCGCAGTAAAAAGTAACCCGTCAAAAAGCGGATATGCAAAACCGTTTACAGCCACAGTGAGAAAAAACACTGTGGCTGTTTTGCGCCTGACAGAAATGGACTAATCGGGATTTGCGGGGGAGAAACCGCCGTCAGGCAAACAATTTTAATGTTGCAAATAGACATAATCGTGCAGAGGCGTATATTATCCGCCCGCGGTTTTGCGGTGACCGTAGGGGCGAACAAGGTTCGCCCCTACGGTGTACCTCTTGCAACTGCTCCGCTAATCTCAATTTACCGGGCTGATATAAAGTTATATTTTGACAACTGACGCAAAAAAGCAGCGCATCTATAAACAGTGCGCTGCTTTTCGTTTTTTATGTAGCTCTCGTTCAGCCGACTGCGGTTATTTGAACAGCTTTGTGTGCTTCAGTGCCGAATACAGCGGCAGTCCGAGCACGAGGCAGACTGCGAGCTCGCCCGCTCCGACTTCGAGCGCGGATATTGCGAACGCAGTGAGCTTGCCGCCCTCAACGGGGGTCAGCATCACTATCTCGAGTCCGACTATCACGGCGTTAAACAGCACGGGCATGAGCGAGGACAGTACCGGCAGCTTCTTTATCTGCACATTTCTGAGCATACGCCCGGTTATTGCGCCGAGCAGGGTTGCCGCCGAGCCGAAAAGCACATCCCATATGCCCATCGGGCTAGATATATTGCCTATAATGCAGCCTATTGTCAGCCCCGGTATTGCGGCGGGGGTGAGCGTGCAGAGCACGGTCAGAGCCTCCGAGAGCCTGAACTGTACCGGGCCGTAGGCGAGTGAGAACGCGGCGCTTAAATATGTCGCCGCCGCATAGAGCGCAGCGATAACCGCGCTCTCCGTCATGAATCGAACGGAAAGTTTTTTGTTTTTCATTTTTCTGCTCCTTTTGCTGCCATGCAGCGCCTTTAGTTTTGTTCGGCATCGGGCAATGCCTGTCGGGAAGGTCTCGAACCGACATTTTTATTTATATATATTAAAGATACTCCGCGAGGTCCTTCATGCTGTTTACTGCGACGCTCGCTTTTATATCCGAATTTTCATATTCCTCTCTCGTTGTGACGCCGCTGAACACGAGCGCACTCGGTATGCCGTGGGACGCGCCTATCGCGATATCGGTAGCTAAACGGTCGCCGATAAAAGCTATCTCGTCACGCGAGCACGAGAGCATATTTGTGATATAATCGACTGTAGCCGTCATGGGCTTGCCCATAATGAGAGGTCGCTTGCCCGTTGACGCGGCAAAGAGCTCAATCATCGAGCCGGTGTCGGGCATGAAGCCGTCCGCCGTAGGGCAGTTGAGATCGGGGTGAGTCGCTATATACTCCGCGCCGTTTGCGATATACTTAGCGGCATTCCGAATCTTCTGATAGGTCAGCGTAGTGTCAAAGCCGAGCACCACGATATCGGGATTTTCTTCCGCAAGATTAACTCCCGCCGCCTTGAAATCGCCCGTCAGGCGGTCGTTGCCCAGAAGATAGACGCTCTTGCCGGGGCGGTGCCTCTTTAAAAAGTCTATCGTAACATGGGACGAGATTATCACGCGCTTTTCGTCGACGGGGAAGCCCATTTTTGCGAGCTTGTCCCTGCACGACTCGACATTGTTCGACGAATTGTTCGTGAAGAAATAGAAGTCCCGCCCGCTCTCGCGCACCTTTTTAAGAAAGCCGTCCGCGCCGGGGATAATGTTTCCGTCGAGATAGAATGTCCCATCCATATCGACAATAAAATACTTAGTTTTTTCAAAAATACTCTTATCTGCCAAAATTCCACACACTTTCTCTCAAGGCTCATATATCGAGCGCAGTATCAGATATTATACCACAAAAACTATAGGTTTTACAACACTTCTTTTTCGTCCTCAGAGACGATTTTTCGACACTTCTGCGATTTGTGTCGCATTGCAGTTTATAAATATTCAACTAATTTTTGAATTTTCAATGAATCTTTTATTTTTACTATAGACTTTTTTCTTCGGATATTTTAAAATTGTATGTATAACACGTCGGCTTTGGACCGGCAAAACGGAGGATTAAGAATATGGCAAACCAGAATCTCGAGTTTGGCAACAGACTCAAGACCTTTCGCACCCTTAACGGTCTGACACAGGGGGAAGTGGCCGAGGTGCTGAAGCTTGACCGCTCGACCTACACCTATTATGAAAAAGGCCGCGTTCCGAATCTCGATACTCTCAACAAGCTCTCAAAGCTCTTTAACGTGTCCGTCGCCGAGCTCATCGGCGAGCGCGACGACGGTGCGCTTGACGTTATCAAAAACGCAAGCAGGGAGCTGCACGTTGAGAGCATCTTTTTGAGACCGGACGAAAAACAGCTGATACTCAATCTTCGCCTCTGCTCCGCCTCGGACAGACAGAAGATAGCGGAAAAGGTCAATCAATACGTCGAAAAGAGATCCAAATAAGGACATCGGATGGACAAATTCAAGCTCGAAAACCTCGGCGGCGGAATAACCGCGGTCATCTCGAAGGAACACGGCTTCGGGACGGATGCCCTCCTGCTCGCAGACTTTGCGGCAGTGAGGGAGAATAACCGCTGCTGCGACATGGGCAGCGGCTGCGGGATAATCCCCTTGCTGTGGCTCAAAAAGAATATGAGCAGACCCGTTGCCGCAGTTGAGATAAGCGAGCAGGGCTGCGAGCAGATGAAAAAGGCTGTCGAGGTTAATTCTCTCGGCGGCCGTCTTGAGATATTTAACGAAGATTTGCGCAGGGTGCGCGAATTTCTCCCCGCGGGGGAATTTGACGTTGTGACGATGAACCCGCCCTACAAGGCCGAGGGCGCGGGAATAGTCAGCGCGGACGGGGCGGCGGCGATGGCGCGTCACGGACTGTGCTGCTCGCTCGACGATATGTGCGCAGCCGCCGCGTGGCTTTTGAAATTCGGCGGAAAATTCTGCGTGTGTCTGCGCCCCGAGCGGCTTTGCGAGCTGATGTGCAAAATGAACGCCGCCGGCATTGAGCCGAAGAGGCTCAGAACCGTCTCGAAGCGAGACGGCTTTGCGCCGTGGCTCGTTCTTGTCGAGGGACGGCGCGGCGGAAAGCCCGGAATGACGGTCGAGCCCCAGCTCAACATCTATGACGGGGACGGCTACTCGGAATACATGAAATCGCTCTATTCCGACTATGAACGCGAGCGTGAAAATAATGACCGCGAAAGGAAAAAGACTGACTGATGAGCGCTGTACTTTATGTTGTCGGCACACCGATAGGCAATCTCGGCGACCTCTCCCCCCGCGCAGTCGAGGCGTTTGAAAGCTGCGACTTTATAGCCGCGGAGGACACGAGGGTGACGCTGAAGCTCCTCAATTCGTTTGAGATAAAAAAGCCGATGATAAGCTATCACGAGCACAACAGATTCGAGATGAGCCCGCGCATTGTCGCAAGGCTGTTAAACGGCGAGAGCTGCGTGCTCGTCACGGATGCGGGTATGCCCGCGATATCCGACCCCGGCGAGGATTTGGTGCGAATGTGCCATGAGCACGGAATAAAAGTCGAGTCCGTGCCGGGTCCCACCGCTTTTGCGACTGCTCTGGCGATATCGGGTATGCCCTCGGGTCGGTTTACCTTTGAGGGCTTTTTGAGCGTCAACAAGGCGAGCCGCACCGAGCATATACAGAGCATAGTCAAAGAGCCGCGCACCATGATATTCTATGAGGCGCCGCATAAGCTGGGCGCGACGCTGCGTGACCTTGCCGCCGCACTGGGCGACAGGGAAATCGCAATAGTCCGCGAGCTGACGAAGATACACGAAGAGGTCATACGCACCACCCTCTGCGCCGCCGCCGAGAAGTATGCGGACGGCGGACTGAAGGGCGAAATAGTGCTGATTATAGAGGGCGCAAAGCCCGAAGAAAAAGAGAAAATGACCGTTGAGCAGGCAGTCGAAGAGGCGAAAAGGTTCGTATCAAACGGCGACTCCGCATCGGAGGCCGCAAAGAAGGCGGCGAAGCTCAGCGGTCTGAAAAAGGGCGACATATATAAGCTTATGCAGGGAGAGAAGGACAATGGCTGAGGCATTAAAGCAATATTGGTATCTGGCTGTCGCACTCGTTGCGGTTGCGATTTTTACCGTCTGGGTCGTCAAAAAGGCTGCCGAGGCGGCGAGCAGAACACGTGTGGAGCGCGAGGCGCAGATGAAGAAGCTGGAATACGAATCGGGCGTTCGCAAGGAGTTCGCCGAGCTCTCCGAGGAGAAGCTCAGAAGCGCCGACAAAAAACGGGCCTTCGACGGCGTTGCGATGAACATTCAGCGCTATCTCGAAAAGCAGAGCAATATGAATGCGGCGTTCGCCGAGCTCCCCGACGCCAAAAAACAGATATACGCACTCTACTATCTTTTTGATGACTCTAAAAAGGGTCTGAGCGAGTTTTTCAAATGCAATTCCGCTCCCCTGACCCCTGAGGCTCTGAAAGCGGTCGAATCCCTGTTCCCCCGCGATGCGGCCGAGGTGTTTGCCGGCGAGTACCGCGCCTATGACCCCGATGACGAAACTGCCTCGCTCATCCCCGCAGAGACAGAGAAAAACGACGAGAAATATGCACAGGCGATGAAGGACTTTGATTTTTACAATGCCGCAGTCGAGTTTATAATAAAAAATCTTAATGATTTTTGCTGATATCCGACTTATTTTTTATTCAAGGTAAAGTATAATAAACTTGGAGCTCCGCTTTGCGGACAAAATTAAAATACGGGAGGAACCGGTATGGACTTCAAAGGCAGCAGAACTCAGGCAAATCTCATGGCGGCTTTCGCCGGAGAATCACAGGCAAGAAACAAATACACCTACTACGCCTCAAAGGCAAAGAAGGAAGGCTACGAGCAGATAGCCGCGATTTTCACGGAGACTGCGGACAACGAGAAAGAGCACGCCAAAATGTGGTTCAAGGAGCTGCATGACGGCGCCGTTCCCTCGACCGTTGAGAACCTGCGCGACGCGGCGGCGGGCGAAAACTATGAGTGGACCGAGATGTACAGAGAGTTCGCCGAGGTAGCACGCGAGGAGGGCTTTGACCGCATAGCCTCGCTGTTCGAGCTTGTAGGCAGCATTGAAAAGGAGCACGAGGAGCGCTACAACGCACTGCTCGGGAATCTCGAGAAGGGCATCGTTTTCGAGCGCAGCGAAGAGGTCGTCTGGGTATGCCGCAACTGCGGTCACATCCATGTCGGCAAGTCTGCGCCCAAGGTCTGCCCCACCTGCGCGCATCCGCAGGCCTACTTCGAAATTAAAAAGACAAACTATTGATAAGCACGTCAGGCTCTGTCCGCCGTCCCGCGGGCGGAGCTTTTTATTCCCCAAACGCGGGCAAGAAAAGTAATAATACAGAAAATACGCGATTTATTTGGTCATTTTTTACAAAAAATTTACATTGAATCCTATTCACGTTTGAATAAAGTAGTCAAAAACCGCTTGAAAAAATTTATAATCGAGTGTATAATTTATTTAATAATACATCATTAGAGGAAAGTGAGAATCTTAAATGCTTAATGAGAATATCCCGATGTACCTTTTCCATCAGGGTACAAATGCAAAAGCATATGAGTATCTCGGCTCACACCGCGACGAAGAGGATGAGAATTTTACCTTTTTCCGCGTATGGGCTCCGCACGCCGTTGCCGTTTTCGTCGCCTGCGATAAAAACGAATGGACGGGAGAGGGCTTTGAGCTCAAGCGCATAAACGAACAGGGCCTCTGGGAGGGACGCTTCAAGAGCTTTAAGGATTATGACGCCTACAAGTATCTCATCATCGCGCAGGACGGACGCAAGCTGATGAAATGCGACCCCTACGCATTCCACGCCGAGACGCGTCCCGGCACCGCCTCGAAGATTTACGAGCTCGGCGCGTTCGAGTGGACGGACGGCGCATGGCTGAAAAAACGCCGCAGGAAGAATATCTACAGCTCCCCCGTGAATATATATGAGCTGCACGTAGGCTCATGGCAGCGCTATCCCGACGGGAACACGCTCTCCTACCGCGAGCTCGCGGACAGGCTCGTGCCCTATGTTCTCGACATGGGCTATACGCACATCGAGCTGCTGCCGATAATGGAGCACCCGTTTGACGGCTCCTGGGGCTATCAGGTCACCGGATACTTTGCGCCTACCTCGCGCTACGGCACTCCGGACGACTTCATGTATTTCGTTAATAAATGCCACGAAAACGGCATAGGAGTTATATTGGACTGGGTTCCGGCGCATTTCCCGAAGGACTCGTTCGGCCTCTACGAATTTGACGGAGAGGCCTGCTACGAATACGCCGACCCCAACAAGGGTGAGCACAAGCAGTGGGGCACGCGCGTCTTTGACTACGGCAGAACGGAGGTTCAGAGCTTCCTCATGTCGAGCGCGCTGTTCTGGCTCGAGGTCTATCACGTTGACGGACTGAGAGTCGACGCCGTCGCCTCCATGCTCTATCTCGACTACGGGCGCGAGGACGGCGAATGGAGCCCGAACACCTACGGCGGCCGCGAAAATCTCGAGGCCGTGGCATTCATAAAGAAGCTCAACGAGACTATATTCGGCGAGCACGGCGACGTGCTGATGATAGCCGAGGAGAGCACCTCATGGCCGATGGTCTCGAAGCCCGTCTATCTCGGCGGTCTGGGCTTCAACTTCAAATGGAATATGGGCTGGATGAACGACTGTCTGCGGTATTTCTCGCTCGACGGTCTGTTCAGGAAGTTTAATCACGACTGCCTGACCTTCTCGTTCTTCTACGCCTTCTCCGAGAATTTCGTGCTGCCCATCTCGCATGATGAGGTCGTCCACGGAAAGTGCTCGCTGATAAACAAAATGCCCGGTACATACGAAGAAAAATTCGCGGGAGTGCGCTCATTCCTCGCATATATGATGGCTCATCCGGGCAAGAAGCTGCTCTTCATGGGTCAGGAGTTCGGCCAGTTCATCGAGTGGAACTACAAGCAGGAGCTCGACTGGCTGCTGCTCGACTACGATATGCACAGAAAGCTCAAGGAGTTTTCGCGCACGCTCAACCGCTTCTATAAGCGCAACCCGACAATGTGGGAGATAGACTACAGCTGGGAGGGCTTCAGCTGGATATCCAGCGACGACAGCGCAAACTCCGTCATAGCCTTCCGCCGCATTGACAAAAGCGGCGACGAGCTGATAGCCGTGTGCAACTTCACTCCCGTCACGCGCGAAAAATACCGCATCGGAGTCCCCGAAAAGGGCACCTACCGCATAGTTCTCAACACGGACAGCACCGAGTTCGGCGGCAGCGGCACGAAGATACAGAAAACCTACACGTCTAAACCGATCCCGATGCACTCGTTCGAGCAGAGCATCTCGCTCACTCTCCCGGGTCTGTCGGTCGTTTATCTGAAAAAACAAGGCAAGAAAACTGATAACAAGGAGGAATAAGTATGGCCAGAAAAACAGAATGTATCGCTATGCTGCTCGCCGGCGGTCAGGGCAGCAGGCTCGGTATTCTGACCAAAAATATGGCAAAGCCTGCCGTCCCCTACGGCGGCAAGTACAGGATAATCGATTTTCCGCTGTCGAACTGCGTAAACTCCGGCATCTACACAGTCGGCGTGCTCACGCAGTATCAGCCGCTCGAGCTCAACGATTATATCGGCAACGGCCAGCCGTGGGATCTTGACAGGGAGAACGGCGGCGTGCATATCCTCTCGCCCTACCAGCAGATAAAGGGCACCGAGTGGTACAAGAACACCGCCAACGCCATATATCAGAACATAACGTTTATCGACCGCTATTCGCCCGAATATGTCCTTATCCTCTCCGGCGACCACATCTATAAGATGGACTACTCGAAGATGCTCGCCTATCACAAGGAGAAGAACGCCGACTGCACGATAGCCTCGATTGAAGTCCCGTGGGAGGAGGCCTCCCGCTTCGGTCTGATGTTCGTCAACGACGACGGCTCGATATCCGAGTTCGAGGAGAAGCCGAAGCACCCGCGCAGCAACAAGGCCTCTATGGGCATATACATATTCACCTGGAGCAAGCTGCGCCGCTATCTTCTCGAGGACGAGGCCAACCCGGACTCCGGCAACGACTTCGGTCACGATCTCATCCCCGCCATGCACGCTGCGGGTGAGCGTCTCTTCGCCTATCAGTTTGACGGCTACTGGAAGGACGTCGGCACGATAGACAGCCTCTGGGAGGCAAACCTCGACCTGCTCAACCCCAAGGTGGACCTCGACCTGAGCGACCCGTCGTGGAAAATATATTCCCGCACCCCGACCGCCCCGCCGCACTATATCTCGTCCGACGCAAAGGTTCAAAACTCCATGCTCACGGAGGGCTGCGAGATATCCGGCGATATCGACTTCTCCGTTATCTTCGCGGACGTTACGGTTGAAAAGGGCGCCGTGATAAGAGACTCGATAATCATGCCCGGCACGGTTATAAAGTCCGGCGCGGTGGTTCAATATGCCATTGTCGCGGAGAACGCGGTTATCGAAGAAAACGCCGTCGTCGGCGAGCGGCCCGAGGCCATGGATGACCTCGACAAATGGGGCGTCGCCGTTATCGGCAAGGGCGTTACGGTCAAAAAGGGCACGAGGATAGAGCCCAAGGCCATGTATGACGGAGAAAAGGAGGACGGACGCAAATGAGAGCCAACAATGTTCTCGGCATAATATATGCCAGCACCTATGACCAGTCGCTTCCCGAGCTTACAAATATGCGAACCATGGGTTCCGTCCCGTTCGGCGGAAGATACAGGCTCATAGATTTCCCGCTTTCCAATATGGTGAACTCCGGCATCTCCAAGGTCGGCGTTATAACCAAGAGCAACTACCGCTCGCTCATGGATCACCTCGGCACAGGCAAGCCGTGGGATCTGTCGCGTAAGCGCGAGGGTATGTTCATTCTGCCGCCGTTTAACTCCGCGGAGGACTCCGGCGGACTGTTTGCAAACAGAATAGACGCGCTCGTCGGCTGCGCCTCGTTCATATCGAGCTCGACCAACGAATATGTTCTGCTCTGCGACTGCAACACCATCTGCAATATAGATATCAACCTGCTCTTCGACGCGCACGAGCAGAGCGGCGCGGACATCACCGTAGCCTACTGCCACGGCACCGTCCCGGCGCTTAACAACACCATGACCTTTGACCTCGACTCCGACGGCAGAATAAAGGAGATTGCCATTTCCTCCGTCGGCGGCGAGGAGGGCGACTACTCGCTCAACGTGTTCCTGCTCAAGAAGTCACTGCTTGAAAGACTTATCTCTCAAGCAGCGAGTATGCACTACACAGACTTTGAGCGCGACCTTATTCAGGCGAATGTCGGCGTGCTGAAGATCTGCGGCTACAAGACGGAGGGCTTTGTCGTCACTCTCGACTCGCTCAAGAGCTTCTACGACGCCAATATGGCTCTGTTGGATCTCAACAGCCGCTCCGAGCTGTTCTGCAGAGAGCGCCCCGTATATACAAAGGTACGCGATGAGGTCCCGGCTATTTACGGACTCGGCGCAGCGGTCAAAAACAGCCTTGTAGCCGACGGCTGCAAGATAGAGGGCACGGTTGAAAACAGTATCCTCTTCCGCGGCGTCACGATAGGCAAGGATGCCGTGGTCAAAAACTCCATCATCATGCAGGGCGCATACATAGGCTCCGGCGCAACGCTCAACAGCGTGATAATGGATAAGATTTCTATAATTAAACCCGACAAATCACTCTGCGGCACAAATACCTTCCCGGTATATGTCGGCAAGGGCATAGTGGTTTGAGCGAAAGGGGAATAACAAAATGAAAGTCCTATATGCTGCAAGTGAGGCTCTTCCTTTCATGGCCAGCGGCGGGCTCGGCGACGTTGCCGGCTCTCTGCCCAAGGCGCTGCGCAAGCGTCTTGTCGGCTGCCGTGTTGTTATGCCGCTCTACGGCGGAATAAAGCAGGAGCTGCGCGACCGGATGCAATTCATTACGCATATCACCGTGCCCGTCTCATGGCGCAGACAGTACTGCGGCATCTTCGAGGCGAAGGTGGACGGCGTAATCTTCTACTTCATCGACAACGAGTATTATTTCAAGCGCGACGGCATCTACGGCCACTATGACGACGCGGAGCGCTTTGCTTTCTTCTCCCGCGCCGTGCTCGAAATAATCCCGTATATTGACTTCAAGCCCGACGTTATTCATTCGAATGACTGGCAGACGGCTCTCGTCCCGGTCTATTATTCGACGATGTACGCAAACCGCGAGGGCTACGAGAACATAAAAAATATTTTCACCATCCATAACATCCAGTATCAGGGCGTTTACGGCAAGGAGATTCTCGGCGACGTTTTCGGTCTGGGCGAGCAACACGAGCGTCTGCTCGACTTCGGCGGCAACCTCAACCTGATGAAGGGCGCTATCGAATGCGCCGACGCCGTGACGACCGTCAGCCCGACCTACGCAGAGGAGATACTCGACCCCTGGTTCAGCCACGGGCTTGACCCGATTCTGCGCGAGCGTCAATATAAGCTCCACGGCATTTTGAACGGCATCGACACCGATGTATATGACCCGGAGCATGACGCGGCGATAGCGAAGCCTTTCTCCGCAAAGAATCCCGACGGCAAGAAAGAGGACAAGGCCGACCTTCAGCGCGAGTTCTCCCTGCCCGTGCGCGACGATGTGCCGATAATCGGCATGGTCTCGCGTCTTGTGTCGCACAAGGGACTTGACCTCGTAAAGGCCGTCCTCGACGAGCTGCTGAGCACCACCGACGTTCAGCTCGTTGTGCTGGGTACGGGCGACTGGGAATATGAGAACTTCTTCCGCGAGGTTGAGGCGCGTTACCCGGGAAAAGTCGGGCTGAGAATAGCCTTTATCCCCGACCTTGCGCGCAAGATATACGCGGGCTGCGATATGTTCCTCATGCCGTCCAAGAGCGAGCCCTGCGGACTCTCGCAGATGCTCGCGCTCAGATACGGCACTCTCCCGATAGTCCGCGAAACCGGTGGTCTCAAGGACAGCATCACCGACTCCGGCGACGGCGAGGGCAACGGCTTCACCTTCAAGAGCTACAACGCCCATGATATGCTCGGCGCGATACGCAGAGCGTTGGGCGCATACGGGAACAGAGACTACTGGGATTCGCTTGTTGAACGCGCGCTCAAATGCGACAACAGCTGGGGACGCTCGGCGAGAGAGTATATGCGCCTCTACAGAGAGACCGTAGGCAAGTAAAATAATTCAAACGGAGGACCGCAGTGACCGCCCGTGCAGCGGACGCCGCGGCCTCTTTTTTTACGGTGAGAAAGTATGGTTATTAAGTCCGACATGATAGACCGTCAGCTTCGCCCGATAGGCGAGGCTATCCGCTTTGTCTGGCCGAGCTTCAGCGAGCGGAAGTTCAAGCTCTGCAATTTTATTCTGAAAAACTTCGGGCGCGGCGCGGACGTTACGCCGTGGAAGATAAAGTGCGAGCAGATAAAAATCCCGCGCGCGGACGGGAGCGAACTGCGCCTGTGCGTATACTCGCCGAGAAAGCGCGAGGGCAAAATGCCCGGGCTGCTGTGGATTCACGGCGGCGGCTACGCCATGGGCATACCCGAGCAGGATCACGGCTTCGTGCGCTCGTTTGTCGGCGCAACAGGCTGCGTCATGGTCGTGCCGGACTACAAAAAATCGCTCTACGCTCCCTTTCCCGCCGCACTTGAGGACTGCTATCTCGCCCTGCTCTGGCTCAAGGAAAACGGCGAAAAATACGGCATGAGACGGGACAAGATATTCGTCGGCGGCAACAGTGCGGGCGGCGGGATGACCGCGGCGCTCACGCTCTACGCCCGCGACAGGGGCGAAGTGAACATAGCGTTCCAGATGCCGCTCTACCCGATGCTCGACGACCGACCGACCGAGACTTCAAAAAACAACGACGCGCCCGTCTGGAACACGAAGTCGAACATAGCCGCGTGGAAGCTCTATTTGGGCGGCGACTACGGCACGGACAGAGTCTCGAAATACGCCGCGCCCGCGCGCGAGACGGACTTTTCCGGTCTGCCGCCGACGCTCACGTTCATTGGCAGCATAGACCCGTTTCTTGCGGAGACGAAGAGCTATGTCGAGGCGCTGCGCGCGGCGGGTGTTCCCGTTGAGTTCAGGATATTCGAGGGCGGATTCCACAGCTTCGACATATATTATTTTGCAAACATCGCCAAGGAGGCGAACAAATTCATCCGTGACGGCTTCAAATATGCGGCGGAGCACTGCTCCGCCCCTCAGCCGGAGGATAAATAAACCGTGGACAGCGGCATATGCCGCTGTCCACGGTTTTTCATATTCGGTTATCTGTTCCAAAGGGCTTTAAATTCATCCTCGCTGTATCCGCGCAGGATATAGTAATACTCCGTTTTGTCTCCGTTTTGCACCTGAACTCCGGGCGCGCCCTTGAGCGTTATACGCTCCTCCCGCCCGTCGGAGTATTCGACGGTGAACATAAAGCTCCAGCCCTTCCAGCCGGAATATTTGAAGAAGCTCTTATAAAGCGTTATGCTGCCGAGCTTCTCCGCAAGCTCGCGGCACTGGCTGTCGGTGAGCACGATTTCATCCGGCGGCGCTTGCGTCACTGTGGATTTCGCGGTGATTTTTGCAACATTTTCGGCGTCGAGGCTTACAGTATGCACGCGGGCAGCGAACACGGCCGAGGCAACGACAAGAATGAGCATAATCGCCGCTAAAACTGTTTTGCGGTGCTTTTTCATATGCTGCTCCTTTCTCTGTGTCCCGTGGATTACCCTTCTCCGATTAAATCCTAACATATTTATTGCGTTTTTGCAACTTGTTTGCAAAAAACAGCGCCGCAGGGGAAAACCTCTGCGGCGTTGAAAATCAATTTTTTATCTCTTCAGGCTCAGCTCAGACGAGCTCGATGATGCACATCTCTGCTGCGTCTCCTCTGCGGGGACCTGTTTTGATTATGCGGGTATAACCGCCGTTAACGTCCTTATATTTCGGGGCGATCTCATCAAAGAGCTTCTTGGCAACATCCTCTTTGGTGATGTATGCCATGACTTTGCGCTTCGAGTGAAGTGAGTTGTCCTTAGCTATGGTGATCATCTTCTCGGCCATAGCGCGAACTTCCTTAGCCCTTGTAACGGTGGTCTCGATCCTGCCGTTCTCGAAGAGATATGTGACCATACCTCTGAGCATAGAAATACGGTGATCCGTAGTTCTGCCAAGTTTTCTGGTTCCGGGCATTTTATTCACACTCCTTTACCGTAGTGAGTCTTATTCCTCTTCCTTGCTGAGGCTCAGGCCCATGGATTTGAGCTTAGCGATAACCTCGTCAAGGGATTTTCTTCCGAGGTTGCGGACTTTCATCATGTCCTCCTCGGTCTTGCTGATCAGATCTTCAACAGTGTTAATGCCGGCTCTCTTCAAGCAATTGAAGGAACGCACAGACAGGTCAAGCTCCTCAATAGTCATCTCGAGGACTTTCTCCTTGGCATTGTCGCTCTTGACAACCATAATCTCTGTATCGTACGCCTCATCGGAGAGGTCGCCGAAGAGAGAGAGATGCTCGTTGAGGATCTTGGCTCCAAGGGATACGGCCTCCATCGCATGGATGGTGCCGTCGGTCCACACCTCAAGCGTGAGCTTGTCGAGGTCGGTAACATGACCTACGCGGGTGTTTTCGACTGTGTAGTTGACCTTTAACACGGGTGAATAGATCGAGTCGATGGCGATAACGCCTATAGTAGGCGGGAACTTCTCCTTATTGCGCTCGGCCGAATAATAACCTCTGCCCTTGTCGCAGACGAGCTCCATGTGGACGTTCGCGCTGCTGTCAAGAGATGCAATATGAAGTTCCGGGTTGAGGATCTCAACCTCAGAATCCGTCTGAATGCTGCCTGCGGTGATCTCGCACTCGCCGGAAGCGTCTATATAGACAGTCTTAGGACCATCGCCGTGGATCTTGAGTATGACATCCTTGAGGTTGAGGACGATCTCCGTGACGTCTTCCTTGACGCCGGGAATCGTTGAAAACTCGTGCAGGATACCATCGATCTTAACGGAGATTATAGCATATCCCGGAAGTGAAGAGAGCAGGACGCGGCGCAGGGAGTTACCGAGGGTCGTTCCGTAACCTCTCTCAAGGGGTTCTACGATAAACTTGCCGTAGGTTCCGTCGGGCGTAATGCCTTCTGTTTCGATCTTGGGCTTCTCGATTCCGATCATTCAAAACCCTCCTTTTTATAAAACGCGGCAAGGCCGCTGAAAGAGTATTGCTCAAAAACAAGCCGTTTAAGCGGCATTATTTCGAGTACAACTCGACGATAAGATGCTCTTCGACGGGAACCATGATCTGGTCTCTCTCGGGAAGGGCGACGACCTTAGCGGTGAGCTTGTCGGCGTCAGCCTCGAGCCATGCGGGCACGGGACGGGCGGCGTTAGTCTCAAGAACAGCCTTGATCTTGTCGCTCTCTCTGCTTCTCTCCTTAATCGAAACAACATCGCCGGCTTTAAGAAGGTATGACGGGATGTCAACTTTCTTGCCGTTTACTTTATAATGGCCGTGAACAACGAGCTGTCTTGCTTCGGCTCTGGAGTTAGCCCAGCCGAGAAGATAAACTACATTGTCAAGTCTGCTCTCGCAGATACGAAGAAGGTTTTCACCGGTGACACCCTTCTTGCGCTCAGCCATGAGGAAATACTTGTGGAACTGGCCTTCCTGAATACCGTAGTAACGCTTAGCCTGCTGCTTCGCTCTGAGCTGCAAACCGTATTCAGAGGTCTTTTTGCGGCTCTGGCCGTGCTGACCGGGGGCATAAGAACGGCGCTCAAAAGCGCACTTGTTGCTGTAGCAGCGCTCACCCTTGAGGTAGAGCTTCTTGCCCTCGCGGCGGCACATCTTGCAGACCGCACCTGTATATCTTGCCATGTGTTACACCTCCTAAAATATTGGTTACACGCGCCTTCTCTTGGGCGGGCGGCAGCCGTTGTGGGGAATGGGAGTCGTGTCCTTAATAAGGGTGACTTCAAGACCCGCCGTCTGCAGCGCTCTTATAGCAGCTTCTCTGCCGGCTCCGGGGCCCTTAACATAAACCTCAACCGTCTTCATACCGTGCTCCATAGCAGCCTTGGCAGCTGTCTCTGCGGCAGTCTGAGCAGCAAAGGGAGTAGATTTTCTTGAGCCTCTGAAGCCCATTTCACCGGCACTTGCCCAAGAAACAGCGTTTCCCTGAGTGTCGGTTATAGTGACGATGGTGTTGTTAAAGGTGGATTGGATATGGACTGCACCGCGCTCAATGTTCTTGCGCTCTCTGCGCTTGCGGGTGCCTGTTGCTTTTTTGCCGGAAACTTTGGTAGCCATATTATCCCTCCTTGATTACTTCTTCTTGTTAGCAATGGTCTTCTTGGGACCCTTGCGTGTACGGGCATTGGTCTTCGAACGCTGACCTCTTACCGGCAGGCCTTTGCGATGACGGACACCGCGGTAGCAGCCGATTTCAACGAGTCTCTTGATATCGAAAGCGGTCTCACGGCGAAGGTCACCCTCGACCTTGCAGTGATGATCTATATACTCACGAAGCTTAGAGACGTCATCCTCGGACAGGTCCTTGACTCTTATATCGGGATTAACTCCTGTTGCGGCGATAATATCGCTTGCGGTTTTGCGACCGATGCCGTAGATATAGGTCAGAGCGATCTCGACTCTTTTCTCTCTAGGCAGGTCAACACCTGAAATACGCGCCATTTGTCAGTTGCACCTCCATTGAATGGTTTGCGTCATTAGCCCTGACGCTGCTTGTGCTTGGGATTTTCACAGATGACCATTACTTTTCCCTTGCGCTTGATTATCTTACACTTTTCACACATTTTTTTGACAGAAGGTCTGACTTTCATTAGAATACCCTCCTTTTACTTGGAACGCCATGTTATGCGGCCCTTCGTCAGGTCGTATGGCGACATTTCGACCGTGACCTTATCTCCCGGAAGAATGCGGATGTAGTTCATCCTGAGCTTACCGGAGATATGAGCCAATATCTGGTGGCCGTTTTCCAGCTCGACCGTAAAGGTCGCGTTGGGCAGGGCCTCTACTACCGTACCTTCAATCTCGATCATATCCTGCTTTGACATATACTGACCTCCCTACAATGATGCAGTCTCATCCTCGAGCCTTCTGAGCGCGCGGCGCAGACGGCTGTCAAACGCCAGCTCCTCCTGCGTTACACGCAGCGAGGTCGGCTCGAGATGCTTGGGATTTTTGATTTTGGGTCTGAGGAGCTTTCGCTCCTTACCGTCGCAGACCTCGACACCGCTTGACGTAACGGCTGTGACTGCAAGCAGTCTGCCCTTATCGCGTCCGGCCGTCGATCTGACGACGCAGCCTCGTTGAAAGCTCATCATTAATCCTCCGCTTAAAGCTGAGTCATTATCTTCGGCCCGTCAGCCGTTATGGCGACGGTGTGTTCGAAATGAGCCGAGAGTTTGCCGTCTTTGGTTCTGACCGTCCACCCGTCGGGTTGAGTACGGATGGCCGCAGAGCCCTGATTTATCATCGGTTCGATGGCAATAGTCATGCCGGGCAGCAGGCGAACGCCTCTTCCTGGCGTGCCGAAATTCGGTACGCTGGGATCCTCATGGAGATTAGCACCCACGCCGTGGCCCGTGTATTCGCGAACGACGGAGAAGCCGCGCTCCTCGCAGTAGCTCGCAATAGCGAAGCCTATATCGCCGAGTCTGCCGCCTGCAACAGCCTTACTGATGCCTTCATAAAGGCTCTCTCTGGTCACGTCGCACAGCCGCTTCGCCTCGGGAGAAATGTCCCCGCAGGCGAAAGTGGCAGCGTTGTCGCCGGTATAGCCGTTTATCGAAGCGCCGAGGTCAATGCTGACTATATCGCCGCTTTTGATAATACGTCTGTGGCTGGGTATTCCGTGAATGATCTCATCGTTTATGGAAATGCATGCGGTAGCGGGGAACCCGTTATAATTAAGGAACGTAGGCGTGGCTCCTGCTTTGAGAATATATTCGTGTGCGATCTTATCGATCTGAGCGGTGGTAACGCCCGACTCGACAGCCTCGCCCGCCACTTTTAATGCTCCCGCAGATATCCTGCAAGCCTCTCTCATCAGCGAGAGTTCGTGACTTGTTTTGAGCACTATCATGCTTATCCTCCGTTTTGCCGTTAGTTGCGGCGGGGCTTAATCAAGGAAGCCCTTGTAGTGACGCATCATCATCTGGCTCTCGAGCTGCTTAACAGTTTCAAGAGCAACACCGACAAGAATTATTATCGACGTACCGCCGAGCGAAATGTTCATGCCGTCAGCGTAGCTCGTTGCCTTTGTAAGGATGAGCGTGGTGATCTGCGAGAACAGGATCGGGAAGATAGCGACGACACTCAGAAGGAGAGCTCCGAGAAGTGTGATTCTCGAAATGATTCTTGCGATGTAGTCCGATGTGGGTCTGCCGGTACGGATACCGGGAATCATACCGCCGTTCTTGGCGATGTTCTGCGACATCTCAATAGGATTGTACTGGATGCTCGAATAGAAGTAGGCGAAAGCGATTATCAGTATGAAGTAGATAATGCCGTAAGCCCAGTGAGTCGAGGAGAACACGTTGAAGAAACCGGTCCAGAACTTGCTGGCCGAAAGCTTTGCGGCCGGAATGAACATCTGGATGGTGGGCGGGATGGAAAGAATCGAGCCTGCGAAGATGACGGGCATAACACCGGACATATTGACCTTTATCGGAATATGGGTGTTCTGGCCGCCGTACATCTTGCGTCCGACGACGCGCTTGGCATACTGGACGGGAATGCGTCTCTCTGCATTGTCCATCCACACGATGAATGCTATCATCAGAACAAGGATGACGCAGACAAAGGGTGAGAGGAAGTAGTAGACTCCGCCTCTTGACCAGTAGCTGCCGGTGCCCGTGCCGCCGAAGAGCTGGGTAATGAGCGAGGGGATTCTCGAAACGATACCTGCGAAAAGGATTATCGAGATACCGTTGCCGATGCCCTTATCGTTGATCTGCTCACCGAGCCACATGATAAGCGCGGTACCTGCCGTAAAGCAGAGGATGATGACGATGGCCTGGAAGACCATTGCAAAGCCCGTGTAGGCAGAGCCGTCAGCAGCCGTTGAAAGGTAGCCGGCGCTTCTGATATAGAAGTAGTATGCTACGCTCTGGATGATACCGAGAACAACAGTAACATATCTTGTGATGGAAGCAATCTTCTTCTGACCGTCCTCTTCCTTCGCCAGTCTCTCCAGGGGAGGAATAGCGACGCAGAGGAGCTGCATGATAATCGACGAGTTGATGTACGGGGTGATCGACAGAGCGAACAGAGTACCGTAGTTGAACGCGTCACCGGTCATCATAATGAGGTAGTTGAGGAAGGTGCTGCCCTCCTGAACCAGGTTGCCGCCCTTAACGAGAATGTTTGTGAACGGAACCGGAATAGCGGAGCCGATTCTGAAAATAAGGATTATCAGAGCGGTGAAGAGAATCTTCTTTCTGAGCTCCTGAATCTTCCATGCGTTGACAAAAGTCTTGAACATTTTAGATTACCTCTGCCTTTCCGCCCGCAGCCTCAATCTTAGCCTTGGCGGAAGCAGAAAAAGCATTAGCCTGAACTGTTAGCTTCTTCGTAAGTTCGCCCTGTCCTAAGACTTTGACGCCGTCGAGAGTCTTTTTTACAAGACCGGACTCGACGAGGGCTTCTATAGTTACGGTAGCGCCGTCATCGAACTTGTCGTTGATGGCTGCCACGTTAACAGTTGCGATCTCTTTCGCAAAAATGTTGACAAAACCTCTTTTGGGTATTCTTCTCTGAAGGGGCATCTGGCCGCCTTCGAAACCGATATGCGCGTTGCTTCCGCTTCTTGCCTTCTGGCCTTTATGGCCCTTACCGGCGGTCTTACCCTGGCCGGAAGCAGCGCCTCTGCCTATACGCTTACGCTCTTTGACAGAACCGGGTGCAGGTGAAAGCTCATGCAATTTCATCATTCAGCACCTCCTTGCTCGACTTCGCTCGTCTCAACAAGGTGGGCAAGCTTTCTTATCTTGCCGCGAGTGGCAGCGTTGTCAGGCTGAACTGAAACGTCGCCGATCTTGTGGAGACCGAGTGCATAGGCGGTGGCAATCTGAGGTTTCGTACTTCCGATAAGGCTCTTGACGAGCTTTACGTTAATATCTGCCATTGTTGTCCACCCTCCTTAACCTAAAATTTCTTTTTCCGACTTGCCTCTTATAGCCGCAACTTCATCGACGTTGCGAAGCTGTGCAAGACCGTCAAGTGTTGCTCTGACGACGTTACAGGGGTTGTTGGATCTGAGAGCCTTAGCACGGATGTCTCTGATGCCGACAGTCTCGACGACTGCACGGACAGGACCGCCGGCGATAACGCCGGTACCGGGTGCGGCGGGCTTGAGCAGGACAACGCCTGCGCCGAACTTACCTATAACCTCGTGGGGAATGGTCGTTCCCTTAAGTGAAACCTTCATCAGGTTCTTCTTCGCATCTTCGATACCCTTGCGGATGGCGTCCGGAACTTCGCCGGACTTGCCGAGACCGAAGCCGACGATTCCGTTGCCGTCACCGACGACTACGAGAGCGGCAAACTTGAATATACGACCGCCCTTAACGGTTTTCGATACGCGGTTGATAGTGACAACTCTTTCTGTGAGTTCATATGCCGATGCATCAATCTTAGCCAAAAGTATCCTCCCTTTCCTTAGAAGTTGAGGCCGCCCTCACGGGCGCCTTCGGCCAGTTCCTGAACACGGCCGTGATAAACGTAGCCGCCGCGGTCGAAAACAACATCGGTTATTCCCTTTTCGGCTGCTCTCTTTGCCAGTGTGATGCCCACCTTGCGGGCTGCGGATTTATTTCCGCCGTAATCCTCAAAATCCTTCTCAACAGTAGAGGCTGAAACAAGGGTCTTGCCTGAAACATCGTCTATGATCTGAGCATAGATGTGCTGCAGGGAGCGGAATACATTAAGGCGGGGGCATTCTGCAGTTCCGGAGATCTTAGCACGCACTCTGGTGTGGCGCTTCTGTCTTGCTTTCTTGCTGTCCGGTCTGTTAACCATAACTTTTCACTCCTTAACCTAAACTTACTTGCCGCCCTTGCCGGCCTTGCCTTCCTTGCGGCGGATATGCTCATCAACATACTTGATGCCCTTGCCCTTATACGGCTCGGGGGGACGCTTCTCGCGAACTTCCGCTGCAAACTGGCCGACCTTCTGCTTGTCGGGACCGGAGATAATGATCTTGTTGGGCGCGGGAACCTCAATGGTGATACCGTCAATCTCGGTCATTCTGACCTGATGCGAGAAACCGATATTGAGGACAAGGTCCTTGCCCTCCTTAACGGCACGGTAACCTACGCCGTTGACTTCAAGCTCCTTCTTGTAGCCCTCGCTGACGCCGGTCACCATATTGGCGACGAGTGTGCGGGTAAGGCCGTGAAGGGACTTATTGAGCTTTGTGTCGTCGGGGCGCTTAACATGAACGGTTGCGCCGTCAACTTCGACAGACATATTGCTGTGCACGGTTCTGGTAAGCTCGCCTTTGGCACCCTTAACGGTGACAGTGCTGCCGTCCACCTGCACAGTAACCCCTGCGGGGATTGCGATGGGTTTGTTTCCTATGCGTGACATTTACAGCACCTCCTTACCAGATAAATGCAAGGACTTCGCCGCCGACATTGGCCTTGCGAGCATCCTTGTCCGTCATAATGCCCTTGCTGGTTGAGAGGATAGCGATACCGAGACCCTTCATGACTCTGGGCATATCCTCGCAATTGGTATATATACGCAGACCGGGCTTGGAAACTCTGCGCAAACCGGTTATAACCTGTGACTTGTTGGGGCCGTACTTGAGAGCTATCTCGATGACGCCCTGCTTGCCGTCGTCCTCAACCTTGAATCCCTTGATGTAACCCTCATCAAGAAGAATTTGAGCAATCGCCTTCTTCATATTGGATGCGGGAATCTTCACCGTATCATGCTTTGCGGAATTCGCATTGCGGATTCTTGTGAGCATATCGGCGATGGAATCAGTAATTTGCATACTGTTGAACCTCCTTTTGCAATTGCTCTTTTACCAGCTGGCCTTCTTGACGCCGGGTATCTGACCGGCATGAGCCAGCTCTCTGAAGCAGATGCGGCATACTCCGTATTTGCGAAGATAGGCGTGCGGTCTGCCGCAGATCTTACATCTGTTGTAAGCCCTTGAAGAATACTTAGCGGGTCTTGCCTGCTTAACCTTCATGGATGTTTTGGCCACCGTAATTCCTCCTTATTTTGCGAACGGAGCGCCCATGAGAGTGAGCAGCTCGCGTGCCTCTTCATCAGTATTAGCTGTAGTGACAAAGCAAATATCCATGCCTCTGACCTTGTCAATCTTATCGTACTCGATCTCGGGGAATATCAGCTGTTCCTTGATACCCAGAGAATAGTTGCCTCTGCCGTCGAAAGAGTTCGGGTTGATACCTCTGAAGTCTCTGACGCGGGGAAGGGCGAGATTGAAGAACCTGTCAAGGAACTCATACATTCTGTCTCCCCTGAGGGTAACTTTGGCACCGATAACCATGCCTTCACGGAGCTTGAAGTTAGCGATCGACTTCTTTGCTCTGCACATCACGGGTCTCTGACCGGTGATCTGCATGAGGTCGGAGACGACAGAATCGAGAACCTTGGAGTTCTCCTTTGCCTCGCCGCAAGCGATGTTGACCACAATCTTGTCAAGCTTCGGGATCTGCATGACACTCTTATACTCGAACTTCTTCATAAGAGCAGGTGCAACTTCGTTTTTATAGGTCTCTTTTAACCTTGCTGCCATTTGTCATGCTCCTCCCTTATTCGAATTCTGCAAGGCAGTCGCTCTTCTTGCAGGTGCGGACTTTCTTGCCTTTTGCGTTGATCTTGCTGCCGGTTCTGGTGGGTCTGCCGCACTTGGGGCAAACGAGCTGAACCTTGTCTGCATAAAGGGCGCTCTCAGCCTTGATGAGGCCGCCGGCCTCACCCATCTTGCGGGGCTTAACGTGCTTAGTGACGATATTCACGCCCTCGACAATGACCTTACCCTCGGAAGGGCTGACCTGGAGGACCTTGCCTCTCTTGCCGCGGTACTTGCCGTTGATGACGACAACCTCGTCACCGGTCTTAACATGAACCTTATTACTCATCGTTGCACCTCCGCCTTAAAGCACTTCGGGAGCCAGAGAGAGAATCTTGAGATAATCCTTCTCGCGCAGCTCTCTCGCTACCGGTCCAAAGATACGAGTGCCTTTGGGATTTTTATCTTCTTTGATGATAACAGCTGCATTCTCATCGAAGCGAATGTAGGTGCCGTCATCACGGCGAACTCCTTTTGCAGTGCGGACTACGACTGCCTTAACGACCTCGCCTTTTTTAACTACGCCGCCGGGTGCTGCTTTTTTAACCGAAGCAACTATGACGTCGCCGATATTGGCATACCTCCTGCCGGAACCTCCGAGAACGCGAATGCACATAATCTCCTTCGCGCCGGTGTTGTCGGCAACCTTGAGGTAACTCTGTTGCTGTATCACAGTGTCTGCCTCCTTACTGTTACCAAAAAATTATTTAGCCTTCTCGATGATCTCAACTACGCGCCATCTCTTGTCCTTGGACATCGGGCGGGTCTCCATGACGAGGACACGGTCGCCGATTCCGCAGGTGTTGTTCTCATCATGAGCCTTGAGCTTGATGGTGCGGTTAACGATCTTCTTATAGAGCGGATGTCTTACTCTATCCTTGATGGAGACGACAACGGTCTTATCCATCTTATCGCTGGTCACAATGCCAACGCGAGTTTTTCTGAGGTTTCTTTCCATAAGTGTTGACCTCCCTTTCATCACGAATTGGCGCCGTGGAGCTCGATATCGCGCTGAACTGTCTTGATGCGCGCTATGTCCTTCTTAACGGCACTGATTCGCATGGGGTTGTCGAGCTGGTTAACAGCCTGCTGGAAGCGCAGTTTGAAAAGCTCATCCTTTAACTCAAGCAGCTTAGCATCCAGCTCTTTGGCGGAAAGTTTTCTTATTTCACTGGCTTTCATTCCTGTTCACCACCCGTTTCTTCCTTAGTTACAAATTTGCACTTGATCGGGAGCTTATGAGCAGCAAGGCGCATAGCCTCTTCTGCAAGCTCTCTGTCAACGCCGGCAATTTCAAACATGACTCTGCCGGGCTTAACAACGGCAACCCAATATTCGGGAGAACCTTTACCGGAGCCCATGCGGGTCTCGGCGGGTTTCTTGGTTACCGGCTTGTCGGGGAAAATCTTTATCCAGACCTGACCGCCACGCTTGATGTAACGGGTCATTGCGATACGGGCTGCCTCGATCTGGTTGGCGGTGATCCAGGCGGGCTCGAGAGCTACGAGACCGAAATCGCCGTAGGAGACCTTATTGCCTCTCATGGCCTTACCGGTCATTCTGCCTCTCTGTACCCTGCGGTGCTTAACTCTCTTGGGTAACAGCATTAGCGAGCTCCCCCTTCCTTGCGTGATGATCTTCTTCTGCCTGTATTGCTGCGGTTGTCATGAAGAACCTCACCCTTGTAGATCCAGACCTTGACGCCGATGCGGCCGTAAGTGGTCTTTGCCTCCGCAAAGCCGTAGTCGATGTCCGCTCTGATGGTCTGCAGCGGGATGGTACCCTCATGATACTGCTCTGTACGAGCTATTTCCGCGCCGCCCAGACGGCCGGAAACCTGAGTCTTTATACCTCTTGCGCCAAGTCTCATGGTGCGTCCGATGGACTGCTTGAGAGCACGGCGGAAGGAAACTCTTCTTTCAAGCTGAGCAGCTATATTCTCGGCGACGAGCTGTGCGTCAAGGTCGGGCTGCTTAATCTCAACGATGTTAAGCGAAACCTCTTTGCCGCCGAGCTTGCTCTCGCAGAGCTTCTTCAGCTTCTCTATCTCAGCGCCGCCCTTGCCTATAACCATGCCGGGCTTTGCGCAGAAAATGTTGATGTTGACTCTCTTGGAATTGCGCTCTATCTCGATCTTGGGCACGCCTGCCGGAGCAAGGAGCTCAAGGAGGAATTCACGCAGCTTGTGGTCTTCGATGAGGGTATCACCGAAATCCTTGGGATCTGCGTACCAGCGTGACTCCCAGTCTTTAATTACACCGATTCTAAGACCGGTGGGATTAATTTTCTGTCCCATTGTTTAACCTCCTCCTCGCTTATTCCGCTTCCTTGAGCACCAGGGTGATGTGCGACGTCTTCTTGTTGATTCTGAACGCTCTGCCCTGAGCTCTCGCTCTTATTCTCTTGAGGGTCGGTCCCTGACCTACAGTGCACTCGCTGATGTAGAGATTGGAAGTGTCCATATTCTTATTCTCAGCGTTCGCTATAGCGGACTTCAAAAGTTTAAGAAGCGGTTCACACGCAGCCTTGGGCGTGTGTTTGAGAATTGCCAGCGCTTTGTCTGCCGGCTGATTGCGGATAAGGTCGAGCACTATCTGAACCTTGCGGGGAGCAATGCGCACATAGTTTGCCTTAGCCACTGCCTGAGGCATTGTATTATCCTGCATTGTTACACACTCCTTTCGACTGATTATTTACCGTTATTTGTTGTTTTGGAACCCGCATGACCCTTGAAAGTTCTGGTCGGTGCGAATTCACCGAGTTTATGTCCAACCATATCCTCTGTTACATACACGGGGACATGCTTGCGTCCGTCATGAACAGCGAAGGTGTGGCCGACAAATTCGGGAAAGATTGTGGAGCTGCGGCTCCAGGTCTTGAGAACCTGCTTGTTGCCGGTCTTGTTCATCTCCACGACTCTCTCGAGCAGTTTAGGCTGCACGAAAGGTCCTTTTTTAACGCTTCTGCCCATTATTTCTGCTCCTTTCTCGACTTACTTGCCGTTGCGGCGCTTCACGATAAGCTTATCGGAGGCCTTCTTGGTGTTTCTCGTCTTATAGCCGAGTGCGGGCTTGCCCCACGGAGTGCAGGGACCGGGTCTGCCGATCGGGCTCTTGCCCTCACCGCCGCCGTGCGGGTGGTCGTTCGGGTTCATGACGGAGCCGCGGACGGTGGGTCTCCAACCGAGGTGACGGTTGCGGCCTGCCTTACCGATCTTAACATTCTCGTGGTCAACGTTGCCGACCTGACCGATTGTTGCCATGCAGGAGGCGGGAACGTTTCTCAGCTCGCCCGAGGGCAGACGAAGAAGGGCGTATGCGCCTTCCTTAGCCATGAGCTGTGCGGAGTTGCCCGCCGCTCTTGCCAGCTGACCGCCTCTGCCGGGATAAAGCTCAACATTGTGAACGAAGGTACCGGTGGGGATGTTGGTCAGGGGAAGTGCGTTGCCGACCTTGATATCGGCGTCGGGTCCTGCGACAACCGTGTCGCCCACCGAGAGGCCTGCGGGAGCGATGATGTATCTCTTCTCGCCGTCGGCGTACTCAAGCAGAGCTATATGAGCTGAACGGTTGGGATCGTACTCAAGTGTTTTAACAGTCGCGGAAACATCGAACTTATCGCGCTTGAAGTCGATTATACGATACTTTCTGCGATTTCCGCCGCCGCGATGGCGAACGGTGATTCTGCCGTAGCTGTTGCGTCCGGAATTCTTGGAGAGAGGAGCGAGAAGGCTTCTCTCGGGAGCAACCTTTGACAGCCCGGAGTAATCTGTGACCGACATATTACGGCGAGCGTTTGTTGTCGGCTTGTAAACTCTGATCGACATTTGGTTTCACTCTCCTTATAGCGGCTTTGCGGAGGTGTCGACCCTCCATACTTTACCGCCGGATTATTGGTTGATTATTACATCATGCCGTCGAAGAACTCGATGGTCTTGGAGTCCTCCGTGAGGGTCACTATAGCCTTTTTCCACGAGGAAGTGTATCCCTCGAAACGGCCGTAGCGGCGCTTCTTGCCGCGGCAGTTAACAGTGTTGACGCTCTTGACTTCGACCTTGAAGAGCTCCTCGACTGCCTTGGCTATCTCTATCTTGTTTGCGTCCTTTGCAACGGAGAAGGTGTACTTCTTGTCCGCTGTACCGAGCATGCTTTCCTCGGTGATGATAGGACGAAGGATGATGTCCTGTGCTATCTTGCTCATGCGTATACCTCCTCAATCTTAGATACGGCATCCTTGAGCACTACGAGAGAATCGCAGTTGAGGATATCGTAAACATTGAGTGTGCTGACAAGAGTGGTCTTGACGCCCTTGATGTTGCGAGCGCTTCTGTAGACGGTCTCGTTCTTCTCGGGAAGGACGATGAGAACCTTCTTGCCGGTCTCGAGAGCCTTGAGAACGCTGACAACTTCCTTGGTCTTTATCTCGTTCATCTCGAGGCTGTCGAGGACGATAAGCTCCTCGGCTGCAACCTTGGAAGAAAGAGCGGACTTCATAGCGAGTCTTCTGACCTTCTTGTTGACTGTCTTGCCGTACTCACGGGGCTTGGGGCCGAGTGCGACGCCGCCGTGGGTCCACTGCGGGCTTCTGATGGAGCCCTGTCTTGCGCGGCCCGAGCCCTTCTGTCTCCAGGGCTTCTTGCCGCCGCCTCTGACTTCAGCGCGTGTAAGGGTAGACTGAGTGCCCTGGCGCTGGTTTGCCAAATATGCTACCACGCAGAGGTGCATTGCCGAAGCGTTCGGGGTGATTGCGAAGATCGCGTCCGAAAGGGCAATGTCCGATACCTTCTTGCCGGTCTTGTCAAAAACTGAATAATTAGGCATTAAACTCTACTCCTTTCTTACACATTCTTAACGCTGTCTCTGATGAGAACGAGGCCGCCCTTGGGGCCGGGGATACCGCCCTTTATGGCGATAAGGTTGTTCTCAACGTCGACCTTGACTATGTCAAGATTCTGGATAGTAACTCTCTCGTGGCCGAGGTGACCTGCGAGCTTCTTTCCCTTGTAAACTCTCGAGGGATCGCTGCACGCGCCGAGAGAACCGGCGTGTCTTGCGTTGGGGCCGGTACCGTGAGTCATCTTGAGTCTGGAGAAGTTCCATCTCTTGATGGCGCCTGCGGTGCCCTTACCTTTGCTTGTACCTACAACGTCAACGTGATCGCCGACAGCGAAAACGTCAGCCTTGAGGATATCGCCCACGTTGAGGCTCGACTGGTCGTCAAGTCTGAACTCTCTGAGGGACTTCTTGGGGGCGACGCCCGCCTTGTCGAAGTGACCCTTCTCGGGCTTGTTGACTCTCTGTACCTTGACGTCGCCGAAGCCGAGCTGAACAGCCTCGTAGCCGTCGTTTTCAACAGTCTTCTTCATAACGACAGAGCAGGGGCCTGCCTCGACGACTGTTACGGGAACAACGTTTCCGTTTGCATCGAAGATCTGAGTCATGCCGATCTTCTTTCCGATGAGTGCTTTTTGCATAGTTCCTTTCTCCTCCTTTAGGTTATTGGTTGGCTCTCGCCAACTTGACCTGCGGCGTACATTATATTCGCGCTCTCACGCATATATATAATGTATTAGAGTTTGATCTCTATATCCACGCCTGCGGGAAGCTCAAGACCGGTAAGAGCTTCAACAGTCTTTGCTGAAGGTCTGATGATGTCTATGAGCCTTTTGTGTGTACGCTGCTCAAACTGCTCGCGGGAGTCCTTGTACTTGTGGACTGCGCGAAGGACGGTAACGACTTCCTTCTCTGTCGGGAGCGGTACGGGACCGGAAACCTGAGCATCGGTTCTCTTTGCGGTCTCTACGATCTTCTCCGCCGCCTTGTCGACGAGGTTGTGGTCATAGCCCTTAAGTCTGATTCTGATTTTTCCCTTTGCTGCCATTGTTTGCGCCTCCTTAATAATTGGCGGGCATTGCTCTTTTCTTTCAACGCCTCCGGGTGTTTCATCGTTTCCCTTTTAAAAAACCGGAAAACGATATTTCCGGGTTTGTTGAAAGCAGATGCAATTACTGCTGCCTCAAGCGAAGGTGCGAGGGAAACGCACCCCGTGCGGCAGTCAGACCTGTTTCGCCCGGTTTTAAAATCGGACATACTCCGCAGAAATTCCCCGTCTCAAAGGACGGCCACCTTCTGCATCATCGCATATCAGCTGATTGTGTTTAGGGCGTACTTGCCCCACTTCCCACAATCATGCCTGATAATAATACCACACAAAGCCTTGTATTGCAAGGGTTTTCGCAATATTTTTTCAAAAACTTTCGTGATAAAAATCGACCCTCTATATATGGATATTTTAGTCAAAATGCGGACAAGATAGAGGGTTTTCGAAAGAAAAAATTTTTTGTTTTTTCGCCGCAACCGAAAAAGCACTCGATGTAAGCTCCGGTTGACGGATTGCAAGCTTTGATATGTTGACCGAAATTTTGATTTATATATAATAATTATTGTAACACAACAATCGAAAACTCCAATTTGTGTTACAAATTTTAAAAAGGTGGCGATGCCGTTGACTGCCTGATCGCTTGCACAGCCGCTCGACTTACGAAGCATCTTATTACAGGAAGGAGCGTCATTATTAACAATAAAAAGTGTATTATCGCCCTCGTCCTCGTCTTAGCAATTGCCATTCCAATCGGACTTTATGTTGCGGGGAATTTATATTACTCGGCAAAAAGAATATATGAGCAGAACTGGGATATCGAACTTCCTGACAAAATGAAAGTAAAGCTTGATATAAAGGACGGAAACAGCTCACATAATGACGGTGTACGTTACACTGTATTTGAAGTTAAAGAGCGAAGTGAGTTTTTCGATGATTTTTCATCAAAAAAATCTCCTGCGTTTGAAGAGCATTTCCAAGAAACCCTTTCAGATTTGAAACTTTCAGATGAAAATTGTCCTAATTGGAATAGCAACTATATTTGGAAACAGATGGAGCTTTACGAAAACTCTTTGTTTCTTGTTTTCGATACGGATACCGACACTCTTTTTATTACACAGAAAACGCAATAACTAAAAAGTAAGGAGTTGATTAACTTTGGCAAAAGCTTGAAAAAGCAGAAAATTCCCAGTATAATACAAGCGAACTTAAATATAAAGATTCAATTTCCACCATACATATTAACAATTCAACACCTTTTGAACCAATGGCATTATTATATGAAATTCGAAATGTCCGCCATAGCTTAAACCTCTTTTACTATGTAAACAAATATGGCTCCGACCGGTTTTACGGGCCTTGCGATATTTCCGAAACTTATTCAAAAGATGCTGAAACTAAACACGATATAAGTACAACAATCGGAAAGGAAACTGTAACCGCATACAATTTAAGTATAATGGTCAATTGATCGAATCAGATGCTTGGGTAGCAAAACCTATTGGGCTAATTTTTTTACAATATACATATAGTAAGTAATCAAAAAGGAGTACAGCAACATGAACTTCCCCGAAAAACTGCAAAAGCTCAGAAAAGAGCGCGGCTGGTCACAGGAGGAGCTTGCAAACAGGATAACGGTCTCACGGCAGGCGGTATCAAAATGGGAACTCGGCACTGCCGTTCCGGACACGGACAACATCGTTCAGTTAAGCGAGCTTTTCGGCGTCACGACCGACTATCTTATAAAGGACGGACTCGACAGCGACGAGGACATCCCCGCAGTAGCCCGCACCGCAGAAAAGGTCAAAAACGCGGAGCAGAGCCGTCAGCTGCTCATTGCGGGCATAATCACGCTCGTGCTCGGAGTTATAATCGTCGGCGTACTGCTGACTTTATCGCAGGTCATTGAGTCGTATCAAAAAGTGACCTACGACCACGGCCCGATGATGGAGATTCTCCCCGACGGGACAACGCAGATATCCGAAGAACACCGCATGGCGACAACACGCGTGCCCGTCTATTCGTTCGTTCCGTTCCTCAACACCTACTATCTGCATTGGGTGCTCGTTATTGGCTTGGGGCTTGTCACGGCAAGCGTCATCTGCTTTGCAAAATACAGACGGAAAACAAAGACAAAAAAGAAAACGTAAGAACAGGGGGGCTGCCGAAAATGCAGTCCCCTGTTTTTTATCAGTTTGCCGGGTCAAGCTCTCCGGGGAACACATCATCGTCAAGAATGTACTTCTCATAGTTCTCGTTCTGCCAGACCTTGACATAGTCAACCATGAACTCGCTCGATGATTTGTGACTGAATTGACCTATCTCCTGCCCGTGCGGTCCCCAGCCGTCGCCTGCGTCTATTTCGACGGTCAGGCGCAAAAATTCGCGCACCTTCGACACTCCGCCGCCCATCGAAGCCCATGTCGGCTCGCCGTCTATGTAGAAAACATAATATTCGGGTGTCCACTTGAGCGCGTAAGTGTGATAGCCGTCATAGAGATCCTGCTTGAGCTCGGTTATCTTCGTATCGGAGTCGGAATACTTGCCGTAGCCGTTCCAGATTAGGGCATGACCCATACGGCTCTTGCGATTCATGCGGAATGCGCTCTCAAACACATCTATCTCCGTGCCGTCGAGTCCCGCATTGGATATCTTTCTCATGTTCGGGGACTGGAGCCAAAATGCAGACCAAAGCCCGTCGGCGTCCGGGAGCTTTACCCTTACTTCAAAATAGCCGAAAGCCTGTGAGAACAGGAGCTCATCGTTCGTGCCCTTGTTATTGTTGCTGTCGCCGACTATTCTGCGGGTCTCAATGCCGCCGGTGAATCTGCCGGCCTTCGGACAGTCGCCCGAGCAGACGTGATCATCCCGATACTCCGAGCGGACTATCAGATTCGAGTCCCTAATCTCAACCATCTCCGGGCACCACCAACAGGCATACTCCGGATGCTTTTCATCGTTTGACTCCCATCGTATTGCGTGGGGCGATGTTGTCCAAATCTCCTTCGAGCCGCTGTAGCGCTCGCCGAAATCTATATTCTGATTGAGTCCGTCGCCGTTGAAATCGTCCTCGAATACTTTGTACCAGCCGTTTTCGCCGAGGGTCGGCACGGATGTGTCAAAATTAGGCATATCGTTTCCTCCGTCATCCTTTTTCGCGCTGCATCCGGCAAGCAGCAAAACAGCCGCGCAGCAGAGTAACGTCGCAAAAAAATTTTTCTTCTTCAATTCATCTCCTCCGTCAAAGTCCGTATTTTTTCGCTATCTCTCCGTAGTTGTTTTCGAACCTCACGGCGTTTATTCCGACTTCCTCCGCCCCGCGCACGTTTCTTTCGAGGTCGTCTATAAACAAACACTCCTCGGCTTTCAGCCCGTATTTATTGAGGATATATTCGTATATCCTCCTGTCGGGCTTGATGATGTGCAGGTCGCACGAGACTACCGCGCCGTCGAAGAAATCGATATCGTAGAAGCGCGGAAAATATTCATAGAAGCGCCCGCTCGCGTTTGAGAGGACATAGATTTTCCTCCCGCTCCGCTTCATCGCGCGGCAGAACTCAGGCGCGCCGTCAATCCTGTCCAGAAACTCCGGCCAGCGGCGCTCACATTTTTCGAGCGCGTCATGATATTCTTTAGGCACCCGCTCTTTGGCCGCCGCAAGCATCTCGCCGTCGGTTATGTTTCCCCTGTCGGCCTCCGTCCACTCCGCGCTCTCGAACAGCTCGCGGCGGATGAAATTTTTTGCTTCCCCATCGGGGCAGAACGCGCCGAGCGGTAGGTCTGTATCATATTTAAGAAGCACGTTGCCCATATCGAAAATTATATTTTTAATCATCTTTTCTCCGTATCAAAAACGCCGCCGACCCGTTTGAATTCAGACAGGCGGCGACTTTTTCTTTCATTTATTTAGTCATGAAAAGTATTCCCATGCATCCGGGTCCGCAGTGGCTTGCGATGGTGCAGCCCGCGCAGCCGATGAGGACCTCCTTGAACGGGAGAATGCTCTTTATCAGCGCGGTGAGCTCCTTCACCTCGGCATCCGAAGCGCTCGACGAGGTCAGGAAAATGCGCGAAAGGTCGGCATCGTCCTTATGGGCGTTAAGCTCATCCTCGATATACTTCTTCTTGACGTCGAGTATCTTGCCGCGATACTTTCTCGCAACTCCGAGCTTGCCGTCCTTCATCTCGATGCACGGACGGATAGAGAGCAAGTTAGCTCCGAGCGCGGCAACCGTCGAGCAGCGGCCGCCCTTCTTCATATATTCGAGCTTGTCGAGCACAAAGCTCGTGCAGGTCTTTTTGTTCAAATCAACGGCGGCCTTCGCTATATCCTCCGCGCTCATGCCCTCATCGCGCATCTCGCAGGCTCTTATAACCTGGAGCGCGATACCGGAACTCAGGTGGCGCGAGTCGATGACATAAACTCCGTCCATTCCCTCCGCGGCGAGCCTCGCGTTCTGATGGGTCGAGGATATCTCTGAGCTCAGCGAGAAATGGACAACTTTCTTTCCCTCGTCGATAAAGGACTTGAAGAAGGCCTCATAGTCGCCTATCGGAATAGCCGAGGTCGTAGGCAGCTCGCCCGTCGCGTCGTAGTGCCTGAAAATATCGGGAGTGGTTATATCTATTCCGTCGCGGTATGATTTTCCTCCGAGATTAACATACAGCGGCAGTACACGTATATCGTATCTGCTTTCAAGCTCCGCGCTTAAATCGGCAGGGCTGTCTGTGGTGATAACTACATTGCTTTTCATACGATCGCTCCTTTTGCTCAATTACTTTAGAGTATAACATATCCGAGTTGAAATATCAACTTGTGTTGCAAATTAATTTATATTATAATGTGCATGACAATGTGCGTTTAACGGGGTGATATATATGATGAGGGAAACGGGACGACTGCTGCTCGGAATACAGGCACGCGCCCGCTTTGCGGCATATTCCGTATTCGGGCGCAAAACGGACTGCGCCGCGGAATTTATCAAAAATCGGGACAGCTATATTCTCAAAAGCCCCGACGGTGCGCTCGAGGTGACCGTCTCGGGCGGTAAGCTTACATATTCTGCGGCAGTCGGCAAAACGCCCGTAATCGAGCCGTCCGAAATAGGGCTGCTCGTTCAGGGTGGGGTAAATCTCGGCGAGGATGCCGTACTCGGCGAGCCGAAAACAGACTCAAGAGAAGAAATACGGCGCGACCCCGACACCGAGACTGACATCACCGACAGGCACATAAATTATATCTTCCCCGTGCGCTCGAAAAAATTCCGATATTCGCTCGAGGTGCGCATATGGAACGACGGCTTCGGCTTCCGACTGCTCTTTGATAAGAATACGGGGCTGCTCGTCGCCGACGAGCCGACGCAGTTCAACGTGCCCGGCGACACGGTTTGCAGATATCAGACGGACCTCAAAAAGATGCAGGGCAAGACGCTGACAAAAAAGACCTCGGCGCTCCCCTCGGGCGAAATTTTCTCCTGCATGACCGCATTCGAGTTCCCCGAAAAAGACATATATACAATGATAACCGAATCGGATATCGAGAAATATCCCGGCATGGCGCTGCGTTCGCTCGGCGCGGGCAAATTCAAGGTCGAGCTCTGGGATACGGACAAATTCTTCATAAAAGGCGGAAAAACTCCTTGGCGCATAATTACAGTCTGCCGCTCGCTCGAGGAGCTTGTCCGCTGCCGCGTCATAACCCACTCAGCCGCGCCGTCAAGCGGAAAAATATACGAAAATGCCGAATGGATATGCCCCGGCAAGAGCGCGTGGTCGTATTTCATAGACGAGGAGCACAGCCGCCGATTCGAAAAGATAATGGAATTCAACGCCCTCGCGGAGCAGGCAGGATACGAATATAACCTCGCGGACAACGGCTGGCGCGACTGGGCGAAAACGGAGCGCGGCGCGTTTAAAAAAGTTAAGGAGCTCGTTGACGACGCCGAGAAGCGCTCCGTCGGGATATGGCTCTGGCAGTCCGCCATGGACAGGGTGTGGTTTGCGCCGTACAGGCGCAGGTTCTTCAAAAAATGCCAAAGGCTCGGGATAAAGGGCATAAAATTAGACCACATAGAGAGCGAGACGCAGTTCATGACCGAGTTTTACCGCCGCTTCGCGCTCGAGGCCGCGGAGCACAAATTGATGGTCATATACCACAACCCGCAGAAGCCGACAGGACTGCGCCGCACCTTCCCGAACGTGATGAGCATGGAGGCGATTCGCGGACTCCAATGCAAGGCCGACGCGGACAATGACACGATTCTCCCGTTTACAAGGATGCTCGGCGGGAATGCGGATTATACGCCGCTGTGCTTCTCCGTGCCGAGATGCCTGAACGAAGTGAGCATCTGCCATATGCTCGCCTCCGCAATAATATATAACTCCGCGTTTTTCACCGTCAGCGAGGATCCGTCTATACTGAAAGCCCACGGACTCGACTCATTTGTATCGCCCCTGCCGGTAATCTGGAACGAGACGCATGTGCTCCCCGGCAGCAAAATAGGCGAGCTCGCAATATTTGCGCGGCGCAGCGCGGACACATGGTATTTGGCCGTATTCAACGGCTCGCAGGGCGAGAAGAATATAAATCTGCCGTTTTCGTTTTTGTCGGACGGCAAAAAATACGAGGCGGAGCTTTACACCGACGACCTCGCGGATCAGCGCGGATTCAACCGCGTGAAAATAAGCGTCACCGGCGCGGACAGTGCGGACATAGCAATGCGCCCCTCCGGCGGCTTCGCGGCGGTGTTCAGGGAAGTATGAATTTCAGATTGCCCGCAGTGCGGTTAAATATTTAAAACGGCGCGGCCTCGGCGGTCGCGCCGTTTTAATTGACGTGCATAAAATGCCGTCGGTGTCGGTTAGATAAATCGGGCTTCGTGCCGATTTTAACTGAAAATCCGCCGCGCGGGCAGTCCACTAACCGGCGGCGGGTCTTTTGTTTTTATGCTTTTCCCTTTTGCAGCAGGACTCTCAGCGGGCCTTCGAATACGAGCTGGTTTATGAAAAACGACTTTATGTCGTTCGGACTGCAGAATTTCTTTCTGCGCCCCTCGGAGAGCGAGGTCTGCTCCCTTATCGTGCGCGATACGAAGCCCACGCAGGTGTCGCGTCCGCGCTGCTTGGGGATTATCCGCAAATACAGCAGAGCAAGGCCGATATAGCTGTACTTGTATTTCTCGGCGTTTGAGGTCATGTGCTTTATTATGCGCTCGACGTTGCGAAGCTCCGTCTCCGTCACCGGCAGAGCAAACAGCGCGCAGGGAACGTCCGTGCCTTTGTAGGTCGGATGGAGATCGAAGTCCTCGGTCATGAATCCGCGCTTGCCCGTGAAGCTGAAAAACTTCGGATAGTGTTCGTCCGTGCTTATAGACATATGGGAGTATTCCCAAAGGCCGACTCTTTTTATTGCCCGCGAGACTTTGTCCGGATAATCGGTGAGCATGATATAAACCGTGCGGTCCTTACGGTCTTTTCTGTTCATTCGGCGCACTCCCCCTTGTAATGTTTTTTAGTATGTGCTAACATTATAAGCAACGAAAGTTGTTTAATCAAGAAACACTTTCGCACTTTGGTAATATAAGCAACTTATTCCGAAAAGAGGCGGTTAAATGGCAAATAAAAACGATCTGCGCTATATCAAAACGGAGCGGCTGATAGTCCACACCTATGTCGATATGCGTATGCGCGACCCGTCGCCCGTCAAGGTCAGCGACCTGTGCAGGGAGGCGCTTATCAACAAAACTACCTTCTATTCCCACTACGACACCATGGAGAGCCTGCACCGCCACATCTGCCGCGAGACGGTTGCCGATATCCTCGGCCGCTGCGACTGCGCGGAGAAGGCGTTCAGCGACACCTACGCCTTCGTCTCCGAGTTGGTCGGCGCTATCCTGCGCGAGGAGCGGCTCCTAAGCGCGCTCTACGGCGGCGATATCGCATCTCTGCTAAACGACGCCGAGGCGGCTCTCTTCAAAATATATCTAAACGACGATGACGAGCCGGAGCGCAAGGAGAAGATAATCTTCTGTATCGGCGGCACGTCGCGCCTGCTGCTCATGAACCCCGATGAACAGGGTATCCGCGCCGCGTCCGAGCTCATTCGCACCGTCTTTAGATTAAACGAAAATAAAACATAAAAAACTTCGGCGCCGAGGTCACAAATTGTTTACAAACATATTGTTGACAATCGGCGCTCATATATGTATAATGTGTAGCGTGCTACACTTAATATTATGCCGAACGGATTTTTTTGCGGAAAGGAGATCGCTATGGAGCACGTCGGATATTTCTTTAAGCTCATAGACAACCGTCTGAAAGCCAACGCCGATGCGGGACTGAGCAAGCACGGGCTGACCTTTGCGCAGTCGCGTATTCTGAGATTCCTCGCAGAGCACGGCGGGCAAGCGACGCAAAAAGAAATCGAGGATTACGCACATGTCTCGCATCCGACGGTAGTCGGAATAGTCACGCGCATGGAGCAGGGCGGATTTCTGTCAACCTGCACCGACCCTGCGGACAAGAGAAATAAGATAGTCAGCTTAACCGACAAGTCCAAGGACATAAACCTCGAAATACGCCGTTCTATAGATTTGAGTGAACGGGAGATGCTGAAATCGTTCACCGACGAGGAAACGGAGCAGCTGCGCGGATATCTTTCGAGGATATGCAAAAACCTCGGGATAGACGGCGGTCAAGGCTGCTGTGCGGAGAGTGGAGCAAAGAAGTAAAGAGGGAGTGAGAATATGATAAAAACTCTGCAAAAGAGTATGCGCGAGTACAAAAAGGTTTCGTGGATAACCGTATTTTTGTCCGCGTTTGAAGTCGTGTTCGAGATAGTTATTCCGCTGTGTATGTCGGGACTTATCGACAACGGCATAGAGGGCGGAGTAATGTCCATGGTTTGGAAATACGGCCTTATATTGCTTTGCCTCGCCGTGTTTCAGATGGTCACGGGAATGCTGGCGGCGTTCCTCGGCGCGCGTGCGTCCGCGGGCTTCGGCGCGAATCTGCGCAGCGATATGTATGACAACGTGCAGACGTTTTCGTTTTCGAACATCGATAAATTTTCAACGGCCTCCATCGTTACGAGACTGACGACGGATGTCACGAATGTACAGAATGCATTTCAAATGCTCATAAGAATGGCGATACGCGGCCCCTCAATGCTGATTTTCGCCATGATAGTCTCGTTCAGAATAAGCCGCCAAATATCGCTTATCTTTGTCGCGGTCATTCCCGTTCTTGCGGCTCTGCTCGCGCTGATAGTGCTCAAGGTGCACCCCGTGTTCAAGCGCGTTTTCCACACCTACGACGAGCTCAACAACATCGTTCAGGAGAATGTGCGCGGCATAAGAGTCGTCAAGTCCTTCAATCAGGAGGAGCACGAGATAAGCAAATTTGAAAAAGTGTCCGAGAAGATATACAGGGATTTCGCAAAGGCCGAGCGCCTTATATCTTTAAACTCGCCTATTATGCAGGTCTGCATGTACACCTGCATGATACTTATCTCGTGGTTCGGCGCGAAGGCGGTTATAGCCAGCGGCAACAATGCTGCGTTGGGTCTGACTACCGGCTCGCTCACGGCGTTGTTCACCTATGCCATGCAGATACTTATGAGCCTTATGATGCTCTCTATGGTCTTTGCCATGATGGTCATAGCGAGCTCCTCCGCTCAGCGTATAGCGGAAATACTCAACGAAAAAACAGATATCTCCAATCCCGACGACCCGGTTCTCGAAGTAAAGGACGGCGAGATAGATTACAGAAACGTCGAGTTTGCCTACGCTTCAAAGGCGGACACGAAGGTTCTTGAGAATATAAATGTACATATAGCCTCGGGCGAAACGGTCGGTATAATCGGCGGCACGGGCTCGTCGAAGTCCTCGTTCGTTCAGCTCATCCCGCGCCTCTACGATGTGACGGGCGGCGAAGTGACGCTCGGCGGCGCGGACGTGAGAAAATATGACCTTGACACGCTGAGAAACGCCGTTGCCATGGTTCTGCAGAAGAACGAGCTGTTTTCCGGCACGATAGCGGAAAACCTGCGCTGGGGCAACGAAAACGCCACAGACGAGGAACTGAAGCACGCCTGCGAGCTCGCACAGGCCGATGAATTTATCAGCGCGATGCCCGACGGCTACAACACCTATATCGAGCAGGGAGGCACAAACGTCTCCGGCGGCCAGAAGCAGAGGCTCTGCATAGCCCGCGCCCTGCTCAAGAATCCCAAGGTTCTCATTTTGGACGACTCGACGAGCGCGGTCGATACCCATACCGATGCGCTCATTCAAAAGGGACTTTCCAAGTATATGCCGCAGACGACGAAGATAATCATCGCCCAGCGCATAAGCTCGGTTCAAAACGCGGATAAGATTCTCGTGTTCGAAAACGGCAGAATAGTCGCGCAGGGCACGCACGCCGAGCTTTTAAAGACCTGCGATATCTACCGCGAGGTTTACGAATCCCAGCAGAAGGGAGGAAACAACGATGAGTAACAGACCTATGCACATGCACGGCAGCCGTATGCCCGGCGGGGCGGGAATGCCCGTGCGCAAGCTCGACAAGAGAACGCTCAAGCGCCTGCTCTCATATATGAAGAACTACAAGGGAACGCTCGTTTTGGTCACCGTCTGCATTTTGCTGAGCTCCGTTGCGGGCGCGGCGGCGTCGATGTTCCTCCAATCGCTCATTGACGACTATATAACCCCCATGATAGGTCAGGCCTCGCCCGACTTCTCGGGCTTCATACGCGCGCTGATAACCATGGCTGCTGTCTACCTCATCGGCACACTCTCAACGCTCATCTATAACCGCCGCATGGTAACGGTAGCCCAGGGCACGCTGAAAACCATACGCGACGAGATGTTTGAAAAGATGCAGCGCCTGCCGATAAGATATTTCGACTCGCACACCCACGGCGACACGATGAGCCTCTATACGAACGACACCGACACCCTGCGCCAGATGCTTGCGCAGTCGATGGGTCAGCTTATCGCGTCCGCGTTTACCGTCGCTGCCGTGTTCTGCTGTATGCTCTATATCAGCATCGGACTGACTGTTGTCGTCTGCCTGTCGCTTGTTATTATCATGCAGCTCATCAAGAAGGTTATCGGCAAGAGCGGCGCATATTTCGTCGCTCAGCAGAAGTCCATAGCCGACCTCGACGGCTACATTGAAGAGATGATAAACGGACAGAAGGTTATAAAAGTATTCTGCCACGAGGAGCAGTCCAAAAAAGAGATGAAGCAGCGCAACTCCGTTTGGGAGCACAACGCGGCGAGCGCAAACGGTCACGCGACCTCGATGATGCCCATGACCAACGCATTCGGATACTTCCTCTATATACTCATAGCCGTTATAGGCTCGTATATGGCGATAGCCGGAACGAAGAACCTCGGGCTCACGGGCGTGAACACCATGTCGCTGGGTATGATAGCCTCGTTCCTCGTGCTCTCGCGCAACTTTATAAACCCGATTTCCCAGATATCAAACCAGTTCAACTCCATAGTCAACGCCCTCGCGGGTGCCGAGCGTATATTCACGTTCATGGACGAAAAGCCCGAGACGGACGACGGTTATGTCACCCTCGTCAACGCAAAAGAGGAGAACGGCGAGATAGTCGAAGTCAATGAGCATACCGGAATGTGGGCATGGAAGCACCCGCACGGCGACGGCACCCTGACCTACACAAAGCTCGAGGGTCAGGTCGTGCTCGATCATGTCGATTTCGGCTACACGCCCGAAAAGGAAGTCCTCCACGACATCACGCTCTACGCAGAGCCGGGTCAGAAGGTCGCCTTTGTCGGCGCCACGGGCGCGGGCAAGACTACGATAACCAATCTTATCAACCGCTTCTATGACATAGCGGACGGCAAAATTCGCTATGACGGAATAAACATCAACAAGATAAAGAAAGCGGACCTGCGCCGCAGTCTCGGCGTCGTGCTCCAGGATGTCAACCTGTTTACGGGCACGGTCATGGAGAATATCCGCTACGGCAATCCCTCAGCCACGGATGAGCAGTGCATAGAGGCGGCGAAGCTCGCCAACGCGGACGGCTTTATCCGTATGCTCCCCGACGGCTACAACACCGTGCTCAAGGGCGACGGCTCGGGGCTCTCGCAGGGTCAGCGCCAGCTTATATCCATAGCCCGCGCGGCGGTCTCCGACCCGCCCGTCATGATCCTCGACGAGGCGACCTCCTCGATAGATACGCGCACCGAGGCTCTTGTTCAGGGCGGCATGGATAAGCTGATGAAAGGCCGCACGGTCTTTGTCATAGCGCACCGCCTCTCGACCGTCCAGAACTCGGACGTCATAATGGTGCTCGACCACGGCAGAATAATCGAGCGCGGAAACCACGAAAAGCTCATAGCCGAAAAGGGCACATATTATCGCCTCTACACCGGCGCATTCGAGCTCGAATAACAAAAAGCTCTGCGGCTTGGCGCAGAACCTAAATGCAAGCTCCTGCCCGTACCGTTGGGCAGGAGTTTTTTCGGTAAATCGGGAGTTGCGGAGATGCCGCCGTCGGTACACCGTAGGGGCAACTTTGTTCGCCCGCAAAAATTACAGCGGCTAACGTATATTGTAACCGTGCGGGCGAATATCATCCGCCCGCGGCTTATGCGGTAATTTGCGGCTATTCACTTTGTAGGGGTCGGCGACTCGACAACCCGTTGACGCGTCAGCGTCACCGGAAATCCGGTTATTTCGTCCGTGTCGCGTAATACGCTCCCTGCTTGCGACTTGACCTCTGTGCCGCCTACGGCGGCAGCTTTTTCATCACGCAGACAGCAAAAGAGCCGCAGCGAAATGCTGCGGCTCTTGACCGTTTTACGGACGCTCCGTTTGAGAGTCCTCTTTTTATTTGTTATATTTTTTGTTTTTTACCCATATCGCGGAAAGCTCGACAAATCCGGAGAGGCGGTATAAGCGCATAAGCTCGACCCGCACCCTCATCTTCTTTGATATTCCGCAGTAGCCGTATCGGGATATCAGCTCCCGCATCATATGCGAAATGCGCAGGGCATTTTGCCTGTCACCCGCGCGCAGGTATTTCAAATATATCATAAACAGCGCCGATATCTTCTTTTTGTGCGCAAGCTCCGAAAGCTCCGGGTCGTTTGCGACCGCCTGATCCGATTCAATTCTCGACATGACCCTTAAAGGCGCTTCGGAAACATATGAGCTTGACAGTACCATCCCGTTGAAATTCTGGAAATAGTGATATTTCGCATCGGCTATGCGGACATAGCCTTTTGCCTTCCTCGCCATACGAAAACTGAACTCATCGTCCTCGCAGAAATCACAGCTCTCGTCAAATCTCAAATTTTCAAAAAGACTTTTTTTGAACAGCTTGCCCCACGCGGCGTTGGCACCGATGCCGCCCTCAAGCATCCATTTTATCAGAGAGCGCGTGTCGCAGATATCAATCTGCGCAGAAGCTCTGCTTTTTTCCGTGCCGTTCGGATAGTTAAAATAGGCGCAGCAGCCTGTGACATCCGTATCTTTCAGCAGAGCGGTTTTCAACAGCACTTCCAAAGTATCGCTGTCTATCCAATCATCACTGTCAACAAAAAACAAATACTCGCCGTGACTTCCGTCTATTCCGGCATTGCGTGCCGAGGAAAGGCCTCCGTTTGCCTTGCTGATGACGGAGACCCTTGAATCGGCTTGCTCATAGCTGCGGCAGATATCCTCCGAACGGTCGGTAGAGCCGTCATTGACAAGGATGACCTCAATATTTTCGTATGTCTGTGCAAGAATGCTGTCAACGCATTTGCGCAGTGTCGTCTCTCCGTTATAAACAGGTATCGCAACACTGATAAGCTTATCCATTCCCGATCATCCCCCTCTTACAGACAATCCCACGAGCTCACTTCGTTGTAGAGCGCTTCGGCGCAGTTTTCGAGCGGATAGAAAAAGCTCCTCATTCGCTCGGCGTATATCGGTTCCGGATCAAAGCCGTTTTCCGCGGCTTTTTTTATTTCCTCCACCGCGCCGTCCGGGTCGAGGACGAGCGGACCGAATGCCTTTTCAAACGGTAAATCCAGCTCGCGGTAGTGGTTCATTCCCGCCTTGAACTGCCCGTAGTCCGGCACGAAATAGAGCACGGGGCGGCAGAGACAGGCGAAGTCGAACACGAAGGACGAGAAGTCCGTTATGAACATCTCATAGTCCTCGATATCAACGTGCGCGCCCGCCATAACGACGCGCGGGCTCTTGATATCAAAAAGTCCCTCTGCATCCGCGATTATCGGGTGGAGCTTGACATCGAGATAGGTGTCCGTCTTTTCGAGCAGCTCATGCAGCTCTTCGCTCTCGAGAAAGCGCGAAAAATTCCTGAAATAATCGGAGTTTTTGAGCTTTGAGTCTATCAGCTCCCACTTTGAGGAATTTATCTCCTGGGTCAGATATTTGCGCCACGACGGGGCAAAAAGAATCCTGTTTTTCGCCTTTTTATTTCTGTCGATATGGTCGTAACGCGCCATGCCCGTGGGGATGAGATTGTCCTCCGGATAGTGGTAGTTGGTCATGTAGTTCTGCTTTTCAAACGGCGCGGAAATAACGATTTTATCCGCGCGGCAGCGCTCGACCGAATTCTGCGAGCGCAGGGAGGCGTGGAGCACTCCGTGCTGGAGATAGACGGTCTTGAAATCGAGCAGGTCGGCATAGGGCACCTCGCCCGCCGCCGAGCCAAACGGAGAGACGGGGGTCACGCCGTAGAACGCCGTGAATATCACTCGCGCCGAAAGATACAGCAGCTTGTGTCTCTCCGAGCCAAATTTCACGAGGTGCACCTGCTCCTCCTTTGTGAAAATCCCGTCGATATTTTTATATTCGCGGCTGTAGATATAGTAGCGTTCAACTCCGTCGCTGTGCTTTATATCGTTTTTGAATTGGTAGTAGCCGTTGTCGAAATCGACCGTATGCAGATCGTAGTAGAGCTCGACCTTGTGCGCCCTGCGGTATTCTATGGCGGCGTTGCGAAGCTTTTTTATGCTTTTCTTGAAATTCTTGCTCTGCTCCCGCTCGGCGCGGTACTTCTCGTCCTCGGTGACGCTCCTGCTTGTGAGCGCCCTGCCCTCGAGCGTGAACATCACGCCGTTTCGGACATACATACGCACCTTGCGGCTGAACACGGCGGTCGGCTCGGCCAAAAGATTTGCAGGGTATTCCACTCCGCGTATCACGACAAAGAATTTTATCTCGTGCCTGCCGTCCGCGGGAAACTCGCAGAAAAACGCCGGGAAATCAACCACATTGACAGCCGAATCCTGCGCGCCGAAAACGGAAGCAAACGTCTCGAGCTCGCGCCTTTCGCCGTCTACCGAGGCGACTATCTTCCACTCGCCGCGCCCGAGATGCGAAAAAATCGGAGATTTTATAAACGAGAGCAGCCTCGCCTTTTTATTTTCGACAAATATTTTTCTCATCATCAGCGGAAACGCCGACGCGGAGAATATTTTTCTCCCGTCCGCCGCAACGCTCAGTTTGCCGTCCTGCGCGAGCACCGTCGGATGGCAGTCGGGCTTGCGCGAGAGCCAGTAGTGAATATGATACTCGTTGACGGACGGATGCAGGATAATCGTATCCTCGTCGATTCTCGCAAGCAGCGCGTCTATGCGCTTATTGGCGCGCTCGAACTCCTCGGGGGAATAGTGATAGGGCAGGAGCTTATCCTCCTTGAGCTTCCAGCGAAGGTCGTTGAAAACCAGGCCCTGAAAATACGGCGGAACTCTGCCGCCGAACGAATCGAACAGCGCCTCATAGAACGCCATGGAGGTTTCGAATATATAATAGGGCGAAAAAACGGTTGAAACTATGCTGTTCTCGTTGCCGCGGTTGTAGCGGTATTCGCCGTTTTTGCAATAGCCTATCTTCATCTTGCGGCGCAGGATATCGCAGCAGTATTTTTCATCCTCGTGCCTGAAATCCGGCGACTCGTCGAAAAAGATACCGTTGCTTTTGTCATTCTTGACGCAGATATTTATATTCGTCTGCGTAATAAATCTGTTTTTCGGGTCGTCGAGGTCGTATACGCCGGTATGCGTCAGCGTGCGGTATCTGAAATGATAGACGGGCGGCGCATTCTTGAAATACTGTGTTATTCTATAGGTCACCATATCGACCTCGTCATATACCGTGTCGAAATAATCGACCACGCTCTTCACCGTATCGGGCGCGAGGGTGTCGTCCGAGTCGAGGAAAAAGATATACTTGCCCCGAGCGCGGCGCAGGCCGAAGTTGCGGGTCTTTGAAAGTCCCTCGTTCTCCTTTGAGTAGAAGCAAACATTTTCATTTTCGTCCGCCAATCTCCGGCAGATATCCGCGCTGCCGTCCCTGCTGCCGTCGTTTATCAGAAGTATCTCCATATTCTCAAACGGCTCCGTCTGCTCCTTGAGCGAGCTTATGCAGCCGTCGAGATATTTTTCGACATTGTAGACGGGGATGAGTATTGTGGCTCTGAACGGAAAATCAGACATTCAGGTCACCCCCGGCGAGCCTTGAGCAGATTTTGCAGCCGAGCTTCTTCGCCGCCCCGCCCATGCGGTAGAGCTTGAAATAGAGCCATGCAGCGACGCAGCGGCGCAGAGTGCCGAAGCTCAGCTTTCCGCCGTAGAAATCGCGCACGACATCGTCGGCGAGAATCGGCAGAGTGACCTCTTTATACATGGCATTCGTGCCCGCCGAGACGAACTCGCCGGCTCGGCAGCCCTCTCTGAGCAGCGCGGAATCGACATTGAAAGCCGCAAGTGCATACGCCTCATACGCGGTATTTTCAAAAAACGGCTTTGCCGCCGCGCAGAACATATCGAAAGAGCTCTCCTTTTCGGCTCCGTCAAGTCCGCAGTAGGCGGAGAGCAGGAGCGTCAGCGCGGAGAGCCCGCCCGCGGGCGAGACGCTTTCTGCCGTAATGCCGAAGGTCTGTGCGGTATATTCTATCGGCTTTGCGCCGTAGAGCAGCACCTCGTGCAGGGGCTTGAAGCTTTCATATGCGGCATACTCGGCGGCAAAGGCCGCAAAGCCCGCCGCGTCCGCAGACAGAAGCTCCATTTTATGCTCGCCTATAACCTCGGAGCGCATAACAAAATTCACGCCGACTGCGGGCGAAAATGCCTCATGCTCCGAAAAACTGTCGCGGTAGAGCTTGCGCGGCGCGTCAATCTCCGATTCCGCCGCGTTAAAGACGGCGGCGCCGTCGAGCAAGCCGACAAATCCGGGCGCGAAGGTAGTATTCGGCTCGGCGAACATGACAAGCGGCGCATCGGGCGAAGCGAGAACGGAGTTCACCGCCTCCAAAGAGCCGTGCGCAAAATCCAGCCTGCCGGTTTCAGCCGGCTTGGGAAATTTCCCGGCGTCCGCGTTATCCGTGCAGAGCACAAGACGCACTCCGTCCTCGCGGGTCAAGAGCGAATAAGCGAGATTCACAGCCGCGTCCCCATCGCCGGGACATATGACGCAAAGTTTAAAATTACAGTCCATAAAAGTTTCTCCGATTGCAAAGTGCCTCCGCAGAGAACGATCTGTGCGGAGGCAGCTTATTTATTTTTGTTATACCGTCAGTGCGGCGGCGGCAATCGCGCCCGCCATGAGAAGAATGTTGAGCGCATATCTCTCAAGGAACGCGCCCGCAACAATAACGACGGTCGGGATAAAGAGCACTATCTTTACGAATAAGTTGGCTCCGTCCTTGCCGTAGAGCGCATGCCACAGACCGATGGCGTCCTCCATGAGCGGATACTGATTCGCGCACAGGGAGAAGCCGAGGTAGAACATAAGGCAGTAGACAATGAACATGAGCGCCGTAGAGGAATCGGCGGGAACCTTGAAGAAGAACAGTCCCGCAAAGCCCATATAGAGCATGGGCGCGCCGATTATCGCGTTAAACAGACCGGGCAGCAGGCAATAGAAGAAGGCCTTTGCCTTGCTGTCTATCGCGTCATGCTCGACGTGGCCGCAGCCGTCGGTGTTTCTTAAATATTTCGTGTCCTCAACGGGGATGCTGAACGCTCTGGCTATAAGATGCTCGAAGAAAGCCTTTATATATGCACCCGGGAAGGTGAGCACCTTGCCGATTAAATAGATAACAGTTGAAATCATGAGATGACACCTCCGTCAGTGATGAAGACTTGCTCGACGGTCTTTTTGCCCGCAAGGCAGTCCGTGACAACCGAGCTTACCTCATAGTTATAGGTCTTGAGATAATCCTGCATCGACTTGTAGGTCTCATCGTCCTTTGCAAGTCCCGCCGCAAGAGCCGCGGTGTTGAGTATATCGAGCGTAAGGTCGCCGTAGTTCATGGAGAACTGATACGCGGCCTTTCCGCACTCGTTGGCCTTCTTGTAGTCGCCCTTGAGCATATAGGCTATAGCCTCGTTGCGGTAGATATCAGAATCGCCGCCGGAGGCCTCAAGACCCTCCTCGCAGACCTTTATCGCCTCGTCATACTTGCCGGTGTACCAATAGAGGTTGGCGCGCAGGCTGTAGGAGGTGTAATCTCCGCTTGCGACTCCCGCCGCGTTCTCGGCCGTATCAAGCGCATCGCAGACTTTTGTCGCGCCGTCAACGTCGCCCTTTGCAAGCAGCGCCGTGACCTTCTGCTCATACGCCGAGTAGTAGTTACGGTTCTTCGCTATCATCTTGTCGGCATATTCTATGGCCTTGGCATAGTCGCCCGAGCGGTAATAATAGTCCGTTATGGTCGGGCCGTAAATCATAAGTCCCTCGGGATATTCCTTTTCCATCTTGAGCAGGAAACCGAGCTGAACGTCAATGCTCTTGTCCGCCTGCATGGCGACAAAGCACTTGTAGTAGTCGATGTACTTATCATCGACACCCTCCTGCCCTCTGAGAGCCTCGAGCTTCTCGATAAGCTCGTCGTAGGGGATATCCTTGGCGTCGGAGTTGATATAGTTCTGGAGAATGGAATACGCCTTCTCCTGCATGGTGTTATAGCTGTTATAGGCCTTGACATACTTACGCACGCCCAAAAGCCTCGCGTCCGACTTCACCGCGTCCTCACCGAGGTTGTTTACAAGATATCCGCCCGCGTCTATCTCGCTGTAGCCCCTCGCATAGAGCCTGGCGGTCATGACGGTCTCGCTGTAGCCGAGGGTGAATATCGTCTGATTGCCGAGGGTCTTTGAAAGATTCGAAACAAAGTCTCTTTTGTTTAACGCGGCGTTTGCCTCGCTCGCTTGGGACACCTTGTTGAGGGCGGCGTTGACATAGCCCTGATTCATAAGGGAATCGGCCTCGAGCATTGCGCTTATCTGAGTGGCGTTTGCGCCCAAAATCATAAGAGCGAGCAGCGAAACCAACACGCAAAGCAGCGCGGCGACAACGGGACCTCCCTTTATTTTCGTTTTCATCATCTTGGTACGGCAGTCCTCGCAGTAATAGCTGCCCTCTTCGCGGGCCTTCTTCTGGCACAGGCTGCAAAGCGTTCTGTCATACTCAAAGCTTTTCTCTTCTTCGGCAGCCTCGTTCTCGGAAAGCGGCTGCTTGTTTTCTTTATCTGACAAACCGATACCTCCTTGTCCGGTAACATTACCGTTCTATTCTATCAGCTTTCCGATAAAAATTCAAATAAAATCAGACTTTGTTTACAAAAAACTCATAAAAAACCGCCCGCTGCCGAAATATCCGCATATCTCAGGCAAATATCGGAGCAAAATATCTTGTCATATCAACGAAAAATCTGTATAATCAACCTGCATATATATTTAAGCGAAAGGAAGCAGAATATGCTTGAACTGAAAAACGTCTCCTTCTCCGTCGGCAGCGCCGACGACGAACTCGAGATAATCGACGATATCAGCATAACCTTCGACGACGGAAAGTTCGTTGTCATAACAGGCCCCAACGGCGGCGGAAAATCCACGCTCGCAAAGCTCATCATGGGCATAGAGCAGCCGACCGCGGGACAGATAATCTATAACGGAACGGACATAACGCACATGAGCATAACCGAGCGCGCAAAGCTCGGCATCGGCTACGCGTTCCAGCAGCCGCCGCGCTTCAAGGGGCTCACCGTGCGCAGGCTTCTGAGTCTCGCCCACGGCAGCGAGCTGCCCGAGGACGCGTGCTGCGCGTACCTGACGAGCGTCGGACTCTGCTCGCGCGAATATCTAAACCGCGAGGTTGACGCGTCGCTCTCGGGCGGCGAGGTAAAGCGCGTCGAGATAGCCACTCTCATGGCGCGAAAGGTGGACCTTGCGATTTTCGACGAGCCGGAGGCGGGCATTGACCTTTGGAGCTTCGCCATGCTTGTCGAGAGCTTCCGCTCGATGTGCAAAAACAGATACGAGACTGTTATAGTCATCTCGCACCAGGAGCGCATAATGCAGCTTGCCGACGAGATGATAGTCGTCGAAAAGGGCAAGATACGCACTCGCGGCACAAAGGAAGAGATTCTCCCGCAGCTGCTCGGCGAGCTCGAGGAGAGCTGCGATTTCAACAGAAGGGACGGTGAATAATATGTCCGAGCCGTTAAAGAAAGTCGATATGTCGCTTCTGCACACGATAGCCGATATGGACGGGCTGCCTGCCGCAGGCGCGTTCAACATCAGAAGAAACGGGCAGGGCGTCGCAAGGCAGTCGAGCGAGAATATCACGATAGAGTCCAAAAGCGGCAAACCCGGCATAGACATATATATAAAGCCGTTCACAAAGGGCGAGGAGGTTCACATCCCCGTCATAATCACCGAGAGCGGAATAAATGACAAGGTGTATAACGATTTCTATGTCGGCGAGGGCGCGGACGTGCTGATAGTCGCGGGCTGCGGCATACACAACTGCGGCGGCGAAAAGACCGAGCACGACGGTATCCACCGCTTCTTCATCGGCAAAAACGCAAAAGTCAAATATGTCGAGAAGCACTACGGCGAGGGCGAGGGCACGGGCGAAAAGATATTAAACCCCGTGACCGAAGTCACCATGGAGGAGGGCTCCTACTGCGAGATGGAGATGATTCAGCTCGCGGGCGTCGATTCCACCCTGCGCGAGACGGACGCCTCGCTTGATGCGCGGGCGAAAATAGTCATAACCGAGCGCCTGCTCACTCACGGCAGGCAGAAGGCCCGCTCCAACATGACCGTGAACCTAAACGGCAGAGATTCGAGCGCGCAGATAGTCTCCCGCTCGGTCGCCAAGGACAGCTCCGAGCAGGTGTTCTACCCGAGAGCCGTCGGCAACACCGCCTGCCGCGCCCATGTTCAGTGCGACTCGATAATTATGGACAAGGCAAAGATCCGCTCTATCCCCGAGATAACGGCGAACGATGCCGACGCGCAGATAGTCCATGAGGCCGCCATAGGGCGCATAAACAACGACCAATTATTGAAGCTTATGACCTTCGGACTGACCGAGGAGGAGGCCGAGGAGGTCATAGTCAGCGGTTTTCTTAAATAAATAAAATATTTTTATGCAATAAGTTTAAAAACCACTTGAAAATCCGGACAGATATGTTACAATTACACTGTTTGAGACCGCGCACTCGGCATACGGCCGCGCGGCATTTAAGGAGGTAATAACCAGACATGGAAAAAGCGAAGCAGTATTTCTGTGCTAAGCCGAACGGCAAGCTGCACTACCCGCACACGATTCTCACGGGATTCGGTTTCCTTGCGTCGTCTATCGCATGGGCCATTTACGATCCCTACATAACAAAGATACTCAACTATCTGCTCAGCAACAGCGCCACGATAACCTCGTGGTCGGCAAAGCTCAACGAGGCGTTTCCGAAATTGGCCGAGTTCGCCGCGGCAAACGGTGAGAATGTCACCACCGCCGCGGGCGGCATAACGCTTGTCCCGCTGTTCATCGGTATTATCATGACGTTTGACAACATCTTCGGCGTCATCTTCCAGCCGACCTTCGGCAAGCTCTCCGACAACACCCACTCCCGCTTCGGAAAGCGCCGCCCGTACGTCATCTTCGGCGCGCCGATTTCGGCAGTTCTGTTCGCCGTTATACCGTTAGTTGCGATAAAGTTTAATTCTCTCCCGCTGACGATGCTCTTCATCATACTCTTCGTCTTTGTCATGTCGCTCTGGAGAGCTCCCGTCGTTGCGCTCATGCCCGACCTTACCCCGAGCGAGATTCGCTCCGAGGGTAACGCCGTCATCAACCTCATGGGCGGCGTAGGCGGAGCACTCGGCCTGTTCGCGGGCACTATCGTCACTGCTGTCTACTGCGCCGCTACGGGAATCTCCTCGAAGTCCCCCGAGTTCAACGAGCTCAACACCTTCCCCTACGTTTTCCTGCTCGGCGCCGCCGTTATGGTAATCGGTATGCTCATCATCCTCTTCTTCGTCAAGGAGCCCGACAGCCGCATTAAGATAAAGGGCGAGATGAATCAGGCAGCCGACGCAGAGGCAAGACGCAAGGCTGAAAAAGAGGCCGCAAAGGCCGAAAAAGAAGCGAGAAAGAAAGAGAAGCTCACCTCCGGCGAGAGAAGAAGCCTTATCTTCATGCTCATGGGTCTGTTCTTCCTCTTCTGCGGCACGAACGCCATCTCCACCTTCTTCGCTCTGTTTGCTGATGAGATTCTTCATAAGACCGCCGCTCAGGCAACCATCATGACCACCGCCTTTGCCGCCGCCTCCGCAGTCGCCGCCATCCCCGCGGGCTGGCTCGGCAAGAAGTTCGGCCGCAAAAAGACCATACTCGGCGGACTCGCCATATTCATCATCGCATTCGGCGCATATCTGCTCACCGAGATACTTCACATCAACGCACTCAGCGGAGCGCTCATCTGGATAGCTCTTGTCGTGGGCGGCGCGGCGAATATGTTCATCACCGTCAACACTCTGCCCCTCGTGCTCGAGATAGGCGGCATAGACAAGGTCGGCACCTTCACCGGCTACTACTACACCGCCACCTTCTCAGCGCAGATAGCCACCCCGATAATCTACGGCATCGTCCGTATGTTCACGGGCACCTATATGTCCCTGTTCTACTATTGCCCGATAGCCTTCATCCTCTCGACTCTCTGCATCCTCGTCGTTCACCACGGCGAAGCGATACCCGACGAGATAGTCGAAAAGATCAAGGAAGAGAACGAGGACTGATAAAAAGTCTTACAGCAAAGCCCCGCCGGGAAATCGGCGGGGCTTTTTCGCCGCAAAAATTTCAAAAAGCCCTTTATTCTCCGACAGTTCTATTGTATAATAAAATCAGAAGAATGCAAAGCGATAAAGAAAGGACAGTATTACCGTGGAAAAGAATAAAGTCAAGCTGACTATCTGCGGCGCAGAATATGTCATAGCCTCGGGGGAAGAAAACAAATACATGATCGAGCTGGGAAACGAGGTCGATGAAAAGATAACCTCGATTCTCCGTCAGAATCCGCGTATCTCCGTGACTCAGGCGGCGGTTCTCGCGGCGCTCGAATTTGCGGATGCAGAGAAAAAGGCCGTCGTTTCGGCGGAAAATCTGCGTTCGAAGATACAGGAGTATCTCGAGGATTCGGCGCGCGCCAAGACCGACCGCGAGATAGCAATTCGCGAGACGGACAGAATAGCAAAGGAGTTCGCCGAATACAAGAAGCGCCACGGAGGACGGGATGAATAAGCCGGAGATACTTGCGCCCGCCGGCTCGTTCGACTCGCTTACGGCGGCCGTGCGCTGCGGCGCCGACGCCGTATACCTCGGCGGACGGGAGCTCAATGCGCGCCGCAACGCCGCAAATTTCAGCGACGAGGAGTTGGCGCAGGCGGTCGAATACTGCCATGCGCGCGGGGTCAGGGTTTATATCACGCTCAACACCCTTGTGCGTGACGATGAGACTCAAACGGCGATGAACGCCGTCAGGTGCGCCTGCGATATCAAAGCAGACGCACTTATTTTACAGGATATCGGGCTTGCTTCGCTCGTTCGCAGGGCGGCTCCCGATATGCCGCTGCACGCCTCGACGCAGGCCTCGGTTCAGACTCTAGACGGGATAAAGCTTCTCGCGGATTTGGGCTTTTGCCGCACGGTGCTCCCGAGAGAGCTTTCAAAAAAAGAGATAGAAAAAATAGCCGCGCAGTCGCCGATAGAGCTTGAATTATTCGTCCACGGCGCGCTGTGCATGTGCCTGTCGGGTCAGTGTCAGCTGAGCGCCGTGCTCGGCTCGCGCTCGGGCAACAGAGGCCTGTGCGCCCAGCCGTGCAGACTGCCGTTTTCGGCAGAGGGCGGCACGGGGCATGACCTGAGCCTCAAGGATATGTCACTTATCGAATATCTGCCGGAGCTTGCGCAGATGGGCATTACCTCATTTAAAATAGAGGGACGCATGAAGCGGCCGGAGTATGTCGCCGCCGCCGTGACCGCCTGCAAAAAGAGTCTTGCGGGCGAGGATGCCGCCGGCTATGAGCGCACGCTCGGCGCGGTGTTTTCCCGCTCCGGATTTACCTCCGGCTACTATGACGGCGCTCTCGGGCGCGATATGTTCGGCGTGCGCCGCAAGGAGGACGTGACCGCCGCAAAGGAGGTGCTTGCGCCTCTCGCCGCTCTGTATGACGGCGAACAGCCGCTGATAAGAGCCGACATGTATCTCTCGGCGCAGGTCGGAGAAAAGGCGGGGCTCGCCGTTAAGGCCGCCGGCAAGAGCGTCTTTGCCGAATCCGACAGCGCCGTGCAAAAGGCGCAGAACAGAGCCGTAGGCCGCGAAGAGACAGAGACGCGGCTTCGCAAATGCGGCTCGACGCAGTTCTATGCCGGGGATATTGAGACAGACATCGGAGACGATATATTTTTAAGCGCGGCGGAGATAAACTCGCTTCGCAGAAAAGCGCTCTCGACGCTCGAGAAAAAAATCGCCGAGCGCGAGGAAATCCCGTTTTATCCTCAGCAGACGGCGATTAAACGCCGCCGCTCCAAAAACCGCGGCTATGTCATAAGATTGAAAAGCGTCTCGCAGCTGCCCTCAGACCTCTCTCTCGTGCGGCGCGTGATACTGCCCCTCGACATTGACACCAAAACAGCCGACTCGCTCAAGGAGAAAAAGATTCAGCCGGCGGTCGAGGTTCCCGCCGCTGTTTTCGGCGGCGGCTCGGCGGTTTACAACGCCATTGTCAACGCGCGCAAAAACGGCGTTTCTCTCGCCGCGGTCTGCTCTCTCGACGGCGCGGCCATAGCAAAAAAAGCGGGCATGAAGCTTTGCGCTCTGCCCGGGACAAATATATTCAACACCTTTTCGCTCGACGAATTCGAGCGCCTCGGCTTCACCGACGCGGTGCTGAGCACGGAGCTAAAGCTCACCCAATGCGCCGCGCTCGGCGGACATCTCCCGCGCGGAGTGTTCGCCTACGGGCGGCTGCCGCTGATGCAGACGAGAAACTGCCCCGTTAAAAACGGCACGACCTGCGCCCAATGCCGCAAGCACGGCTTTTTGACGGACAGGTTGGGAGTCAAATTCCCCGTCGAGTGCACACCGTTCGCCTCGACCCTGCTAAACAGCGTGCCTGTAGTCGAGAGCGACAAGCGCGAGCAGTTTGAATTTGCGGATTTCTCGCTGCTGTGGTTCACGACCGAGACAAAGGACGAATGCGAAAAAATTCTCGAAAGCTACCGCAGGGGCGACGCCCCGCAGGGCGAATTTACGCGCGGACTTCTCTACCGCGGCGTCGAATAAAAGGAGACATATCATGCTCACACTCAAAATGAAAAAAATGCGCCCCGGCGCAATAATTCCGAAGCGTGCGACAGCGGGCAGCGCGGGATTGGATCTGTGCGCCTGCACCGAGGGCGAGGTGGTTCTCAAGGCGGGCGAGCGCACCGTGATACCAACGGGCATAGCCATCGCCATAGAAAACAACGAGACCGCCGCGTTTATTTATGCACGCAGCGGTCTCGGGATAAAGCACGGTATTTCGCTCTCGAACGGAGTCGGAGTCATTGACAGCGACTACAGAGGCGAGATATGCGTAGGGCTGATAAACACCTCGAACGAGGACTACGCAATACAGCCCGGCGAGAGGATAGCCCAGCTTGTCCTCGCCCCCGTCATTCCCGCAGAGCCCGCAGAGGTCGAGAGCCTCGACGAGACGGAGCGCGGCGCGGGCGGCTTCGGCTCAACCGGCAGATGAATTTTTCCTGTTTTTGAAGAACTTTATCACCCACCAGATTATCACGGCGGGGATGCAGCAGACTATGACGAGAACTATCTTATCCATGGGGATGTAGTCATATATGCCGTCGCCCAAGATAGTAAAAAGTATAACGCGCGGCATTATTCCGCCGATTGAAAGGAGCGCATATTTCCAAAACGGCAGCTTCGTTGCGCCGAGGAAAAGGCTGACAAAGTCAATCGGGAACACAGGCAGCAGGCGCACCAAAAAGAGCGCGGAGAGCTTCTTTCCGTCGCCTAAGGCGAGCACCTTATCCCCCGCCTTGCTCCCCTTGAGCCGCTTCTCGACATATTCGCCGCCGAGAAACCAACCGAGCAGATAGGTCGCGGTTATTTCAAGCGCGATGCCCGCGAGGTTTATCGCAATGGCCGAGGGCGTGGGGAACGCCATGCCGACGGAAATATATATCATCGACGCGGGTATTATAAACAGCACGGATTTCACGGCATAAACGCCGATTATCACCGCCACCGCGGCGGCAGTGCTCCCCGCCCCGTCGACGAGGGCGCGCATATCGATTTTTGTAAGCCTGTCGTAGTTCACAACGGCGATAACCAACAGCGTTATCGCAACCGCGCAGCGCAGAATAAGCATGAGCACATCCCTGTGCTTTTTAAAAAAACTCTTCAAATCGGTTCTCCTGATAAAATTACTGTCTTATAGTATATCCGCAAAAAGCGATTTTTGCAACCTCGGGAGAAAACTTAATACTTTATGAACAAACCGAAAATTTTGTTCCGTTATTCCGACTTTTTTCTTTTAGATGTGGATTTTATCTTGAACCTGTGTTAGAATGTTTATCTAAATTGACTGACAGATATGAAAACAGCTATGAAAGGAGCCGCAAAAATGACTGTAAAAGAGAAGATACAGCGAGCAGCAGCCGCGGCGGTTCTGTCCCGCATGATAAAATATGTCAGAAAAGATCCCGACACAAACTTGGTTAAGCTTATTGATAAATCCGAGCTGTTTGTCGGCAATATATTCCCCGCGAAGAACTTCGACAGCTTCCGCGAGGGCGCTAAGGATCCCGACAACATCTGGCGTCAGCTCGGCCTCAGACTTTTGAATGAGACAGACGACAACGTTATAATGAACATGGCTCTCGCGCTGGGACTCGGCGCGGCGGTCAACGGCACAAAGGCAGTGCGCACAAACCGTGAAAAATATCACTGCAATATTCCGTGGGTCATTTTGCTCGACCCGACAAGCGCCTGCAACCGCAAGTGCAAGGGCTGCTGGAGCGCGGAATACGGCCACAAGCAGAGCCTCACCTTTGACGAGCTCAACGATATCGTAAATCAGGGCGTCGCCATGGGCACCCATTTCTATATGTTCACGGGCGGCGAGCCGCTGCTGAGAAAGAAAGACCTCATCAAGCTTTGCGAGCTGCATCCCGACTGCGCATTCCTCTCCTACACAAACGCCGACCTCGTCGACGAGGAGTTCTGCGAGGAAATGAAGCGCGTGGGCAATATCGCTCTTGCAATAAGCATCGAGGGCAGCAAGGAGAGCAACGACGCAAGACGCGGCGAGGGCAGCTACGACCATGTCATGCAGGCTATGGATCTGCTCAAGAGCAAGGGATGCCTGTTCGGTATCTCCGTATGCTACACCCGCGCAAACGTGGACGCGGTCACCTCCGATGAGTTCGTCGATTTGATGATATCCAAGGGTGCGCGCTATGCGTGGTACTTCAACTATATGCCCGTCGGCTCCGGCGCGGTAGAGGAGCTTATCCCCACCCCCGAGCAGCGCACGCATATGTATAACTGGGTGCGCAAAATGCGCAACAGCAAGACCGGAAAGCCCATGTTCGTCATTGACTTCCAAGATGACGGAGAATATGTCGGCGGCTGCATAGCGGGCGGCAGAAACTATTTCCACATCAACTCCGCAGGCGATATCGAGCCCTGCGTGTTCATACACTACTCGGACTCCAATATCCGCGAGCATACTCTTATCGAGGCGCTCAAGCGTCCTCTCTTCCAGGCCTACTGGCACGGTCAGCCGTTCAACAACAACCATCTGCGCCCGTGCCCGATGCTCGAAAACCCGCAGTGCCTGAGAAAGATGATAAAGGACACGGGAGCGAAGTCCACCGACCTGCTTGCGCCCGAGGATGTCGAGACCCTCTGCGCGCGCTGCGACAAGTTCGCCGCTCAGTGGGCGCCCGTTGCTCAGGAGCTCTGGGAGTCCAGAGAGCACCCGCATCCCAAGACCCAGTATTACAGGGACACTCCCGAGGGAAAAGCGGAGCTGCGCGGAAAAAAATAAACAAAACCGAATAGCCAGGGGTGCTGCCTTCGGGCGGCTGAGATGATACCCTCTGACCTGATCCGGATAATGCCGGCGTAGGAAGGATAATAGACAGCGTTTGCTGTATATTATATAGACTGACAGCGTCTGTGCATACCGCATGGACGCTGATTTCATTTTTTGGAGGAAAAACACCATGTCAACAACCAAGAAAAACAACACAAAAGTGCTTGTTGAGTGCGCTCTGCTTATTGCTATCGCAACCGTGCTCAACGTCGTTTGCAGCTTCATACCGTTCCTGAATCTCCCCTTCGGCGGCGGATTCACCGTATGCAGCATGCTGCCCATCGTGCTTGCGGCTTACCGCAACGGCACAAAGTGGGGTCTGCTCACCGGCTTCGTATATGCCGTCGTTCAGATGCTCCTCGGCTTCAAAACCGTCTCGGCGTTCTTCATGCCCGGCTCCGACAGCTATATGGTTCTCTGGAAAGCCGTTTGCGTCTGCCTCATCGACTACATCATCGCCTACACCGTCCTCGGCCTCGGCGGCATCTTCAGAAACAAGATAAAGAATCCGTCCGTCTCCCTGTGCGTCGGCTCGATATTCGCGCTCTCCCTGCGCTATATCGCGCACATCATATCCGGCTTCATCTTCTTCGGCACCTGGGCTGACTGGTTCTTCTCGCAGGACGGCTTCACCCTCGGCGCAAAGATTCTCGAGAAGTTCAGCGGTCAGGGTCTGGCGTTCCTCTATTCCGTTATCTACAACGGCCTCTACATGATTCCCGAAATCATTATCACCGCTATCGTCGCGCTGATAATCGGCCGCGTGCCGCAGATCTCCGGCAGGAAGAACACAAAATAAAAACAACTTTTACGAACCTCACCAAAATAGAAAGAGACAGAGAACAGGGAACAACCGCAGCTATATGCTGCGGCTGTGAGTGTGTCAATAAACCTATTTTGGGTGGTTTCGCAAAAATCAAAGCCTCCCTTGTGTAAAGGGAGGTGGCGCGAAGCGCCGGAGGGATTGTTCTGAATAAGGGAAAAATTTTCAAAATGCTGAGTACTTTGAGCTTTCATTACAACAACCCCTCAGTCACGGCTTAGCCGTGACAGCTCCCCTTACACAGGGGAGCCTTGAGTCCGTGCAATGACAGACTTTTTCGACAGGCTGACAGCCGCAGCTATATGCTGCGGCTGTTTTCGTCTGTTAAAGATACGCTCTCAGCTCCGAGAGCAGGTTTTCCTCCGCGCCTATAATGCGCCACGCCGTGCTGCGGGACGACCCGTCTGCGCCCTTATACTCGTTGAGATAGCGGGTCAGGCTTTTTATGCCCATGTCGCACCCGTCCGTCATCAGCCCCGCGACCGTCTTATCCGTGTCGTTGAGTCCGAGCTTGACGTTGGTCTTTATCCACGACATACTTTTAGCCACTACACCCGGGTCCTTGCCGCAGTCGCCGATCAAAGCCAACTGCTCCCTGACCTCCCGACCTATCCTGTCATGCTCCTCTCTGCTCTTTTCAAGCAGATTTTTGAGCTCCGTGTTTTTTATATGCCCGCTCACCTCGTCTATGCTGCCGACCGCCATTTTTATTCCGCTGTCGCATTCGCGAAGCAGCTCCAACGTATCCTTGCCCATTTTATGCACCCTTTCCGTTTCTTTCTTCGTATAGTTTACCCCGTATGCGGCGAATTATCACAAAGGTGAATATGATATATAGTGCACAAAAATCGATAAAAATTTATGGGATTTGTATAAATATAAAATAAAGTTTATTCTCTTGACAAATCAATTAACATAAAGTAAACTGGAATCGTAACATGGCAGAGGATGCTCTGCCTCAAAGACGAAAGGAGACAAATTATGAAGAAAATTATTGCACTCCTGCTCGCACTCGCGATGATATTTGCGTTTGCGGCGTGCAAGGGCAAGGATGACAACAAAGACACGACGGCCGACAGCACTCAGGGTGCGGGCGCGGATGTTCAGGACACCCAGGCAGGCGGCGAGGACACCACCGCAGCCGAAGCTCCCTCGGGCGACAGCACCGAGGCTCCCTCCGTGGGCGGCAGCGAGGCGGCCACACAGGGTCAGCAGGGCGGCGACAAGCCCTCCGCCGAGGGAATCAATGCTCCCGTCAACGGCAGCAAGGCAGACATAGTCGCGTTCTTCAACAAGTACGCTACCGCTATGAAGCAGTACAAGGGCAAGGTCACCGTTAAGAGAGTTCAGGGCACGACCTCGAAGATCAACAGCATCACCGGCGGTTCGGCTATAGCGAACATCGCTCAGCCCCTGCTTCCCAACGACTATCCGCAGACCGCAACGCAGACCTTCAACGGCGGCAAGGCTGCCGACGGCACGACTCTTGCGAGCTTCCTGCCCGCATCAAAGCGCGCTGCCTACAACGTCAACCCCGCAGGCGTTAAGTCCGCTTCCTGCGTCAAGCAGGGCAACGGCTGGAAGGTCAGCATAACTCTCATTGTCGAGAGCGGCGAGGGACTTACCTTCGTTCCCACCCACCACGGCTCCTGCTTCGACACTCTTTCGCTGACGAAGGATTCCTTCGGACCGTTTGAGCCTGTCAGCACCAAGGTCAACTATCAGAGCGGCACGTTCACTTTCGTGCTCAACGCAGACGGCACTCTTGCGAGCATCAATGTTACCGAGCCCGCAAACGTTGTCTGCAAGCTCAAGAAGGGCATCTCCATCGACGCCGACTTCACCGGCACATGGAAGCAGGATTTCACCTTCACCTATTAATCGCAACTACACACGGGCTGCCGCCATGCGGCGGCCCTTTTTTTGCTTAACTGCGGAAATTTTTGCAAAAATATTGACTTTTTCTCCGAAAGCGATATAATTGAGCCACGACCAATGGGGAGTAGCTATGGTATATCCATCCGTCTGTCGTCAACCGCACGCCGAAGCGTGCCGGCAGCGGACATTACCGGCACAGGCTGTGAATGAAGCAAGACCTTTGGCAGAGCGACTCTGCCGAGGGTCTTTTCTATAGAACGCGAGGTGAATTATGAAAAGGCTGTTAAAAAGGCTGTCGTCCGCGAGGATAATCGCGCTCGGCTTTGCGGCCGTGATATTTGCAGGCTCGGGGCTGCTTATGCTGCCGTGCAGCGTGCGAGACGGCGTTTCTCTTAAATACATAGACGCGCTTTACACTTCGGCGAGCGCCGTCTGCGTGACGGGACTCGTGACCGTCGATATAGGGGACACGTTCACCGCGTTCGGCCAGTTCGTTGTTGCGGCGCTGATACAGATAGGCGGGCTTGGAGTCGCGTCAATGGGCGCGGGCGTTATCTTAGCGGTCGGAAAGAGGATAAATCTCAAGGGGCGCAGCGTTCTGCGCGACGCGATGAACCTCGACTCCGGCAAGGGGATAGTGAAATTTCTCAAGGGCGTGTTTCTTGTCACCGTGACCTTTGAGCTCGTCGGTGCGGCGCTGAGCTTCATTGTTTTCGTGCGCGATTACCCGCCGCTCAAAGCTCTCGGAATAAGCCTTTTCCATTCCGTCGCCGCGTTCAACAACTCCGGCTTCGACATCCTCGGAAACTTCCAGAGCCTCTCCGCCTACAAGGAGGATGTGTTCTTAAATCTCGTGACCTGCCTTTTGATATTCTTCGGCGGAATCGGCTTTCTCGTTATCCGCGAGATTGTCGAAAAGCGTTTTCGCTGGCGCAGATTTTCCATGCACACAAAAGTAGTGCTCACGATGAGCGTCGCGCTGACAGTCGGCGGCACGGTAATCTTCAGAATGACCGAGGATATTCCGTGGATAGGCGCACTTTTCAACAGTGTGACAGCGAGGACGGCGGGCTTCTCGACATATTCGCTCGGCGAATTTTCAAACGCGGGACTGCTCGCTATGATATTTTTGATGTTCATAGGCGCGTCGCCCGGCTCCACCGGCGGCGGAATAAAGACGAGTACGCTGTTTGTGCTGATACAGGGCATAAAGACCGCCGCGACAAACACCTCGGGAAAGGCGTTTCACTATTCCGTGCCGCGCGGCGTGTTCCGCAAGGCGTCGGTCATAGCAGTCATGGGTATAAGTGTGATAGCAGTGGGAACGTTTATGCTCTGCGCCTTTGAGCCGGATATAGCAATAAGGGATGCCTTGTTCGAGATGACGAGCGCGTTCGGAACGGTGGGACTCACTACCGGGATAACCACGGGACTCTGCACCGCGAGCAAGCTTACATCAATAGTCATGATGTATATCGGCCGCTTGGGGCCGCTTACAATAGCGACTCTCTGGTACTTCACAAACGGAGATCGAATAAAATATCCCGACGGAAACATAGCCATAGGCTGAGAACGGAGGACAAAGATGTTTAAAAAATCAAAAAGCGACAGCAAATCTTACGGAATAATCGGACTCGGGCGCTTCGGCTCTGCTTTGGCTGTGGAGCTTGCGAAAGCGGGCGCGGAGCCGCTCGTAATCGACGGCAACGAGGAAAAGGTGCGCGAGATGCGCGAATACACGGAGAACGCCTTTGTTGTCAGCAGCTTTGACAAAAAGACGCTCTCGGAGACCGGAATACAAAACTGCGACGTCGTGGTGGTCTGCATCGGAGAAAAGATGGACATATCCATTCTGACCACCCTGAACGTCGTAGCCCTCGGCGTGCCGACGGTCATATCAAAGGCCGCGAGCGCCGAGCAGGGCGAGATACTCAAGAAGCTCGGCGCAGAAGTCGTCTATCCTGAGAGGGATATGGCGGTAAGGCTTGCGCACAGGCTCGAGGCCCCCAATATGCTCGACTTCGTTCAGCTCAGCAAAAAGCTCAATCTTCTAAAGCTCGAGGTGCCGCAGAAGGTGATAGGCATGACGATAATGTCCGCAGACCTGCGCGGAAAATTCGGGGTCAACATAGTCGCCATAGAAAACGACGGAAACATGACGGACTCCGTGCGCCCCGACTATATGTTCCAAAAGGGAGACATACTCTATGCCGTCGGAAACGAAAAAGGAATAGCGCGCCTGTCCGAATGGATGGACGAGAATAAATAAAAGACGGGCACCGTTTTCACGGTGCCCGTCTTTTATGCGGTTTTGTGTGTCGGTCGGATTTTGAGCTTGTCGCGAACATCTTTTTACGATTCTGTCTGCTGTTTTGTATTCTTCTTTGGTGTGAATAAAAAGAAGCATATTCACGCTGCCCGCACACTCTCCCCGTCAGGAATATACCGTCGAGCGGCTAAGTCAAGGCACTCGGATCGACTTCATTGCCTCGGCAAAGTGAAATTTGTTCATTGTTTTTCTGTAACAAAAAATCGATTCGTCATTTCTTCCTGTCATTTCGGATCATCGCATACCACACCTCGTCACAGATTCCGAGGTTGTTCTTTCCGGCAGCTCTAAGAATACCTTCCCGTTTCATTCCGGCTTTTTCCATAACGCGTCCTGATTTTGGATTGTTTGCATCATGACAGGCGGCAATACGATTTAGTCCGACAACATCAAAAAGATAATCCATCACGGCATTTAATGCTTCAGGCATTAATCCCTGCCCCCAGTACGCCCGGCTCATGCAATAACCCATATCAGCAGCCTTTGTATTCTCATTAAGCTTTACAACAGAAATATTACCAATAGCCTTTCCTGTTTCTTTATACTCCATAACCCAATTAAAGTATCCGCCATCTTCATATCCGGGTATCCAATCGGCGAGAAGGCTCTTTGTCACTTCAACGCTCGAATGCGTCGGCCATGTCAGGAATCTCGCAACTTCGGGATCAGATGCCCAATTTGCATACATATCCTCTGCATCCTCTAATCTGAATCTTCGAAGTATCAATCTATCGGTTTCTATTCTTTGCGTTCCTGCTTTATTCATATTTTCTCCCCTTTGAACTCCTATTTGTCTTTATAATTTCTTTCTCATATACTGCGGCTCGTATTCGGCATATCCGTGCTTCGGATAGAATGAATAGGACTCAAACCACTGCTCCGGCGGATCGCCGAGATGCACCCGCGCTGCCGTAATGCCGTTGCCGCGCATTCCCGCCTCTATCGTTTCAAGCAGAGCCGAACCGATGCCCTTGCGCTTTTCCGATGCCTTTATATACAGCCGATGAATAAACGCTTCATTCGTTCCTTCAATCCTCGAATACCCGCCGCAGCCGATCACCCTGTCGTTATCATCCGCCGCGATCCAGAACATATCCCCACGGTCAAAGTAATTCTTTTTGATATCGAGCAGATCTTCGTTGATACTCGGTATTCTTCCGAGCGCGTCCTTGGCCTGCAAAACCATGAAAATCATATCGTCCCTGTATCTGTCTTCGTATAATTTGATTCCCATGCTATCATTTTTCCTCCTTCATATACTCTTTTTCATGTAAAGCACCTTCTCGTCAAACGGGAAGTTATCTAATTTTTTCTTAGTACAACACTAATTATATTCTACTTAATCAATAAATCAGATATGGATACTCTTCCATTTTCCCCGAAATCATTAATTGTCTTTTCAAAATCATAAATCAATAGTTCAGATTTATTCCTAATACATTCTTTAATACATTGACCAGATTTTCCAAAAATCATTGTCGGTGCCGTTTGAAAAGGCGAAGTAGCATTTACTGAAATAGTAGTAGTAACATTTTCAACTGCACGAGTTTGCAGATGACCTCTGATCATACTATATCGTTCCTTATCATCCATATCCGCTACATCATAAAACAAAACCACATTTATGTCTGTATTTCTTTTATACAATTCTCTGAAAAATTCAGGAAATCTTATTTCAAAACAAATTCTAATTCCAAATACAACCCCATTTATCTCAAATATTCCATCACTATTCCCTTTTGCGAAATTATCATTATCCCAGCCCCATAAAGCACGCTTGTCATAAGACTTGATTTGTTTATTAGGCTGAAACAGTAATGCTCTATTATATATTTCTTTTTCTTTAAATATGGTTCCGACAATAAAAGAAATACCATTTTGGTCCGCTACCGATTGAAGTCTATCACACATTGACTGCACAAGGTTAAAATCGACACATGATGAATTTGATATATCTCTAGGTGGGTATCCTGTTAATGAACATTCTGGAAATATTAGCAATTGAACATCTTTATGTTTTGCTAAATATATCGCTTTTTCTATTTCATTATAATTCTCATTTACATTTCCAGATACCGCAAATTGATACGCTCCAATTCTCATTTATCAATCATCTCCTTTTCCATTGTAAGAAAAAACATTTACATCTATATAAACTGCGATTTATCAGACTCTTTTTATTTCTGCTGAATCATCTTAAAATGCTCCAATGCCTCCACATTTGCTCTCTCTTTATCTTCCGGACACTGTGGCGGCCTACTTTCTTCATTTTTAAGTAAATTATAATTCTTTCCAACCTCAATTCCGCATTTTCTCTTTACCTGTGAAATATACAGATTGGAAACCTTCATGCCGGCATTATGTTCAGACACATACTTCTTTATCTCATCATAAGTTGCCTTAGTCTCTGCCGATGTTATATCCACATCATCAAGTTCAATCGTTACATTTATATAATCATCCTGCTTTGTTTCAGTTGGGACAAAAGAACTACCGTCTCCACATGCGCCGTTCTCGGGAAGAGGTCGACGGGGGTCGCTTCTTCGACTTCATATCCAAGCTCCTTGAACGCGGCGCAGTCGCGAGCGAGCGTGGCCGGGTCGCAGGAGACGTATACTATCCTGTCGGGAACCATTTTTGCGGCGGCTCTTACCGTCTGCTCCGAGCAGCCCTTGCGCGGCGGGTCGAGGATTATCACCTCGGGGCGCTTGCCCTCGGCGAGCAGCTTTTCTGCGGCTTCACCAGCATCCGCGCAGATAAATCGCGCGTTCTCTATTCCGTTTGCGGCGGCGTTCTTCTTCGCGTCCTCAACAGCGGGCGCCACCGTCTCTATGCCGATTAGCTCCTCCGCCCTGTCCGCCATGGAAAGCCCTATCGTGCCCGCGCCGCAGTAGAGGTCGAGCAGGAGCTTTATTTTTTCCGCTCCGGCGTATTCGGCGGCCTTTTTATAGAGGCGCTCCGCCTGGGTGCGGTTGACCTGATAGAACGACAGCGGCGATATCCTCACCTTTATCCCGCAGAGAATGTCGGTTATACAGCCGTCGCCGAAAAGACAAATGCACCTGCCTCCGAGCACGGCGTTCGTGTCGTCGGAGTTTATGTTTATCAGCACGCTCTTTATGCTCTCTTCGCTTTTGAGCGCGTCAAGAAGCGCGTCCGTATTCGGCAGATTCTCCTGCGCACTGACGAGGCAGAGCATTATCTCGCCCGTCGCAAACGCTTTTCTGAGATATATGTGCCTTATCGCTCCGCTTTTGCTTATTTCATCATAGACGGAAATATTGTATTTCTCTATCCACTCCGCCGTTATGCCGAGTATTCTTTCGAACTCGGGCGGCGCGAGGCGGCACGCGCGGCAATCGACTATCCTGTGCGAGCGGCGGGAGTAGAAGCCGATTTTTAATTTCCCGTTTTCGCGCCCCACCGGGTACTGCGCCTTGTTGCGGTAGCCGTCGGGTGACTCCGCGCCGATTATCGGTTTTAAATCAACCTCGAGTCCGCCGATGCGTGAAAATGCGTCGCGCACGGCATCCGCCTTGAGCTTTAGCTCCGCGTCATAGCTCATGTGGCGGAACGAGCAGCCGCCGCAGCCGGGATATGCCGGGCAGTCGTTTTCCGTCCTGTCGGGCGACGGCTCCGTTATTTTTATGCACTTGCCGACGGCGTAGCTCTTTTTTGCCTTGATTATATGCGCCTTTATAAAATCACCCGGCGCTGTCGCGGGAACAAAGACGGCGAGCCCGTTGTATCTGCCGACGCCGCTGCCGGTCAGCGAGACGGAATCTATATGAAGTTCAATGTCGTCATTTTTGTTAAGAAGCAAAATATCACCCCGAAAAAGCTTTATTAAAGTATATCAAACGGCGGGCGATTTTGCAATACGGGAGAAAACCCGTTGACAGAAAGCCGGCAAAAATATATACTTGAGTTAATATAAATCCAAAAGGAAGGAAATGATAAAATGATAAGAGTTACCGTCTGGAACGAGGGCGTTCACGAGGCCGAATCGCGCGAAGTGGCAGCCGTCTACCCCGAGGGCATCCACGGTCAGCTGAAGAGCTTTCTCGGCGCGCAGGAGGACATGGAGGTTCGCACCGCGACTCTCCGCGAGCCCGACTGCGGCCTGCCGCCCGAAGTGCTCGAAAACACCGATGTGCTCATCTGGTGGGGACACAAGGCGCACGACGAAGTGCCCGACGAGCTTGTTGAGCGCGTGCATGACAGAGTTCTGCGCGGCATGGGCTTCATAGCACTGCACTCCGCGCATTTTTCAAAGCCGTTCAAGCGTCTCATGGGAACCTCCTGCGCCCTGCATTGGCGCGACGGCGATTTCGAGCGCGTCTGGACAGTCAACCCCGCGCACCCGATAGCAAAGGGGCTCGACGAATATTTTGAAATTCCCGTTGAGGAGATGTACGGCGAGCGCTTCGACATTCCCGAGCCCGACGAGCTTGTTTTCCTCGGCTGGTTCTCCGGCGGAGACGTGTTCCGCTCCGGCTGCTGCTGGAACAGAGGGCGCGGCAGGGTGTTCTATTTCCAGCCCGGTCACGAGGGCAACCCCACCTACTACATCCCGCAGGTTCAGCAGATACTGACAAACGCCGTGCGCTGGGCGGCTCCGCATGAAATCATCGACGAGATAGTCTGCCCCCACGCCGAGATCTCGCCCGAGCAGAAAAGAAATGCGCGCTGACAGGGCATAGAGAATAAGTAAAGTATTATTTATTGCGAAAAATATTGACTTCCCAAGCAGATTCGGTATATAATAGATTCCGATGAAAAAAGAAGCACTCGCTGTGCGCTTGGCGCGCAGCATCTATTTGGGGAGAAGACAAGCGACCGCCCGGCACTCGTTGGGTGGTCGCTTCCCTTTTGTTGACTCGAAAAAGGAAAACGGTTATAATTGAGAAAAGCACTGCACCGGGAGGACTGTTTGTGAAAAAAATAATGCTTGTTTTCGGCACACGGCCGGAAGCGATAAAGATGTGCCCGCTCGTCAAGGAGCTAAAGGCACGCAAAGGGCTTGAGACCGTTGTATGCGTCACGGGTCAGCACCGCCAGATGCTTGACAGTGTGCTCAAAACATTCGGCGTCGAGCCTGACTATGACCTGAGTATAATGAAAGACAAGCAGACTCTCTTTGACGTCACTGTCAGCATACTCGAAAAGATAAAGCCCGTGCTCGAAAAGGAGAAGCCGGATACGGTTCTCGTTCACGGGGACACAACCACCACCTTTGCCTCCGCGCTCGCTTGCTACTATCTCGGCATAAAGGTCGGCCATGTTGAAGCGGGACTTCGCACATATGACATCCACTCCCCGTTCCCGGAGGAATTCAACCGTCAGGCGGTCGGCATCGTTTCGGAATACAACTTTGCTCCGACTGCGACGGCACGCGAAAATCTGCTCAGAGAGGGCAAAAAGCCGGAGACGGTTTTTGTTACGGGCAACACCGCAATAGACGCGCTGAGAACCACCGTGTGCCCCGACTACTCGAATGAGTGGCTCAAATGGGCCTCAGACGGAAGGCTGATAATGATAACAGCGCACAGGCGCGAGAATTTGGGCGAGCCTATGCACCATATGTTCCGCGCAATAAGGCGTATCGTCGAAGAATATCCGGACATCAGAGCGATATATCCCATTCACATGAATCCCGTTGTGCGCGAAGCGGCAAACGCCGAGCTGGGCGGCTGTGAGCAGATAAAGATAATCGAACCGCTTGATGTTGTCGACTTCCACAACTTCCTTGCAAACAGCTATATGATCCTCACCGACAGCGGCGGAATACAGGAGGAGGCTCCTAGCCTCGGGAAGCCCGTTCTGGTTATGCGCGACACCACAGAAAGACCCGAGGGCATCGCCGCAGGGACGCTCAAGCTTGTCGGCACAGACGAGCGGACAATATACGACAACTTTAAAATTCTGCTCGATGACCGTGCTGAATACGAGAAAATGAGCCGTGCCGCGAACCCTTACGGAGACGGCCACGCCTGCGAGAGAATAGCGGATATTCTCGAATACGGACATACGGACAGATAACGGACAAAATTAAAAGACAGCTGATAAGTCAGCTGTCTTTTTGCTTATTTGCGGTGTTCATGAGCATGAGCACTTTTTCGAGCAGGTCGAGCATTTTATCCTGCGGCATGATGCGAACCGCGATATGCGGCTTGCCCGCGGCGCTGACGGTCACTCTGCCGGGGAAGCCCGCGGCTATCGCCGAAATCTCCTGCATATCAAGGTCATCGATATAGAGCAGCAGTCTGTCGCCCTTGCGCCCTATCTCGTAGATGTTGTGCTGAGCGGAATACGCTCTGAGCAGCGAGGTTCTGATAAGACCCAATACCGGGGCGGGCGGCTCGCCGAAGCGGTCGATGAGCTCATCCGTGACATCGTCCGCGTCCGCGCGAGAGGTTATGTCCGCAATGCGGCGGTAAATGCCGAGTCTCTGCGGTACGCTCTCGATATATGTCGGCGGGATGTGCGCGTCTATGGGAAGGTCGACGAGGCATTCCTTCTTGGGCTTCTTCGTCAGGTCTCCGCGCTCCTCGCTTATCGCCTGCTCGAGCATCTGAAGATACATCTCGTAGCCTACGGCCTCCATGTGTCCGTGCTGCTGCGCACCGAGCACGTTGCCCGCTCCGCGCAGCTCAAGGTCGCGCATGGCTATCTTGAAGCCCGAGCCAAACTCCGTAAATTCTCTTATCGCGTCGAGCCTGCTCGTGGCTATTTCCGTCAGCTCCCTGCCGGGTCTGAATGTGAGATACGCGCTCGCCCTGCGCGACGAACGGCCTACGCGCCCGCGTATCTGATGCAGCTGCGCCAAGCCCATGCGATCCGCATCCTCTATTATCAGGGTGTTGACATTCGGAACGTCAACACCAGTCTCGATTATCGTGGTGCAAACCAACATATCTATCTCGCCCTCGAGCAGCTTGCGCCAGACCTCGCTCAGCTCATCCTCGCTCATCTTGCCGTGGGCTATGCCGACTACGGCATCGGGCAGCATATCTTTTATATTTGCAGCCGTGTGCTCTATGCTCTCAACGCGGTTATGCAGATAATATACCTGCCCGCCGCGCCTAAGCTCCGCGTTCATCGCCTGCGCGAGCATTTCGGGATTGTGCTCGACAACATAGGTCTGCACCGGCGAGCGGTCGTGCGGCGCCTCCTCGAGAATCGACATATCGCGTATGCCGGAGAGCGCCATGTTGAGCGTCCTCGGTATGGGCGTCGCGGTCAGGGTGAGAACATCGACCTTCGGATAAAGCTCCTTGAGCTTCTCCTTTTGAGCCACGCCGAAGCGCTGCTCCTCGTCTATTATTATCAGCCCGAGGTCACGGAACTGAACATCCTTTGAAATGAGTCTGTGCGTGCCGACGACTATATCTACACTGCCGCGGCGCAGACCGTTCAGAGTGTCCTCTATCTCCTTTTTCGAGCAGAAGCGCGAGAGCATACGCGCCTCCACGGGGAAGCCCTCTATCCTCTTTAGTACCGTCTGATAGTGCTGGTAGGCGAGAATAGTCGTAGGCACGAGTATGGCACACTGCTTGCCGTCCGCAACGCATTTGAACGCGCCGCGAAGCGCAACCTCCGTCTTGCCGAAGCCGACGTCGCCGCAGAGCAGTCTGTCCATGGGGCAGCTTTTCTCCATGTCGCCCTTCATCTCGTCAATACATCTGAGCTGATCCGAGGTCTCGTCAAACTCGAACCTGCGCTCGAAGTCGCTCTGCATATCCGTGTCGGGCGAAAAGGCATGACCCTCTATCTTGAGTCTGCGCGAATAGAGCTCGGTGAGCTCCTTTGCCATATCCTTGACCGCGCTGCGCACGCGCGAACGGGTCTTTTGCCAGTCCTTGCCGCCGAGCTTGTTGAGGCGGACGGGCTTATCGTCGCCGGACGGGCCGATATACTTCGACACCTGGTCGAGCTGAGTGACTGGGACATAGAGAATGTCGCCCTTGTCGTAGCGTATTTTTATATAATCTTTTATAGTTCCGCTCGCTTCGAGCTTGTTTATGCCCTCGAACACGCCGATACCGTGCGCGACATGAACAACATAGTCGCCGCGGTGCAGCTCGTCGAGGCTGTGGAACGCGTTCGCATTCTTGCGCACGCTTCTCTTCTTCTGAGCGACCGCAGCCCTGCCGGAGTGGGTGAAAACGGTTATTTTTGCAAGCGGATATTCAAAGCCCGCCGAGAGACAACCGGGGACTACCGTGAGCGTACCGGGAACCAATTCCCCGGGCAGTTCGTCCATATAGAGCGCACTGTAGCCGTCGTCGATAAGATCGCCGCGCAGTGCGTCGGCGGCCTTGCGCGTTCCCGCAAAAATCACGCAGGTGCGGTTGCCCCTGTCCGACAGCGCATCGAGATCGTCCTTGAGCACGGAGAAAGAGCCGTTCCACGCGGTTATCTGCCTTGCGTTGACGCCTATGAGCTCCTTTACGGGCGTGTCGAAGCCGCCGCGCGGGAGATTGTCCATATATACGGCGCCCATCCGCTCATATGCGCGCAGGAGGTCGGACTGCTGCAGAGAGAATCTGTCGAGTCCGGGGCAGAGCTCGCCCTCCTCGAACATCGCCTTCATGGCCTCGCGCATGAGCCCAATGGCGGCGTTGAACCGCTCCTTGACGGAAAAGCTCTCGCTCACGCAGAGGATATAGCCCTTTGCGTAGTCGAATATCGATGCCACGTCATAGAGAAGCGGCATATATTTATCGGTCGATTGCAGGCGCAGACCGCCTCTTATTCGCTCGATGTCCTTATCGACGCACTCGCGGGCTTTGACCGCGCCCTTGCCGCGTATCTCCGAGCGGAAGCGCTCGAGCAGCTCGATAAATTCTTCCGTGTCGGGCGGGAGTATCTCATTCGAGGGAGTTATTTTTATCTTTTCGATATTGTCGGTGCGGCGCTGAGTTTCAATATCGAAATACGCCATGCTGTCTATCTCGTCGCCCCAGAGCTCAAGGCGGCAGGGATATTCCTCGCCGGGCGTGAAGAAATCGAGCACGCCGCCGCGTACCGCGTACTGACCCGCTCCGTCGACCTGCGCCGAACGGGAGTAGCCCGCGCGCAGCAGCGCCTTTACTATAGACTCAAGCGGCATCTCGTCGCCTACTTTAAGCTCGAGCGTGCGGTTTTTGAGCTCCTCGGGCGGGAGAGTCAGCTGCGACGCAGCCTCCGCCGAGCAGACCACCGCCTGCACCTCGCCGCGCAGCATCTTATCGAGCACGCCGAGTCTCCTGTGCTCGTATTCGCGCGACTGACTCTCTGTTGAGCGGAAAACAAAATCCCTTGCGGGATAGAGCAGGGCGCGGCAGCCGAGGGTTTTCATATCGAGCGCCAGACGCGAGGCCTGCGCCTCGTCCGCCGTTATCACGAGCACGGGTCTGCCGCAGTCCGCATTCAAGGCGGCGGCAAAATGTGCCTTATGGATATGGGAAAGACCCGTCATGCCGACGGGCAGACGGGTGTTTCGGACGCAATCGAGCAGCGCGCCGTATTCTTCGATTTTTTTTGCCGATGCGATAAGACCGTTCATAATACCTCTCTATACCCCTATGATGAAGTATATTTGATTTGCCTAAAATCTAATTATACTATGCGCGGCCGAAAAATTCAATGACAAGAGTGACAAATTCGCAGGCTTTTTTACTGCCCCACTCCCGCCGTTTTGCAGTTTTCGAGATGCTCCCGGTAGGTTTTGGCAAAATAGTAGTTGCCGTCGTTATCCGTGACAAAGAAATAGTATTCGGTATCTGCGGGATTCAGTGCGGCGTTTATCGCCTCGATGCCGGGATTCGTAATCGGACCTGCGGGAAGCCCCTTTCGGTCATAGGTGTTATAAAACTCATCGTATTTGTCCGCCTGCTCCTCACCTATATAGGGCTTGACGCTGCGCTTTAAATAGAATATCGTCGCGTCGCACTGCAGGCGCGGATAACTCGGGGAATTGAGCCTGTTGTGGAGCACGGACGAGACATTTGCCATGACGGACGGCACGGACGCCTCCTGCTGGATTATCGAGGCGAGCGTAATAACCTCGTCCATGGACATCCCGAGCTCTTCGGCCTTCTTGTACATCCCGTCGGTGAGCTTCGACTCCGTATTCGAGAGGAAACGGCCGAGAGCCTTTTCCGCGCCCTCGCCGACATAGAAATCATATGTATCGGGATAGATATAGCCCTCGAGCAGGAACGGGCGCTCCTGCGGATTCTTTATCGACTGCACAAATTTGTTCTCACGCGAAGCGTCATTGACCGCCGCGATAAACTCGTCCTTCGTGCAAACGCCGCCCTCTTCGAGCTTCTGCGCCGCCTGAATTGCCGTTGTTCCCTCGGGGAAAGTCAGTCTCACCGTCTCCGGCGCGGGCGCGGGCTTGAGACGGTCTATGAGCGAGCACGAGCAGAGGCTCAGCGCGAGCGCAAAAATCAGCATAGCGGCGATATATTTTTTGAAAATCTTCATGATATTGACCTCCGTTTTTCGGCTGAACGACCGGATAAGATGATTTTATCAAAAATAACGAGCAAATTCAACTTTCTTCTTCGCGGAATATCGGCGCGCCCGTGCGGAAAGCTAAAAAAGCAAACGCAGAGAAAGGAGAAATTTATGGACAAGCCGAAAAAGCAGAAGAAAAAAATAATAGAAATGCCGCCCTATAACGACCCGATGAACAAGGAGGGCGAAATCCCGACCGACGTGCTCGGCAGCTACTCGGGCACGCCCTTGGACGGCTCGCAGCCCGTACAGGACGCGGACGACCTGTAAAAAAAAAAGTCCCCGAAAAAAAGTTAAAGCCGAATGTGTGCAGCATTCGGCTTTAGCTTTGGGGAAAGAGAAAATAAAAATGAAAAAAGAAGTTGACAATTATTAAAACCAGATAAGTAGTTGTCTCTTCAGTACCTCTCGGGTACACATATAGAATAATTGTGCCGTATTGCATCAAGTATACATAAATGTGAACAAATTGTAAACATTGCCTGTTCTTTTGCTCGGGTTTGCCTTTTTTCGGCATTTTTATTGAAAAATTCTGCCGCGAAGCCTGTTTTTTCTGAGGCCGAACAGGCAATAATTGCGAGTTTCAGGTTGTATTATTTACATATCGGGTATAAAATAGTAGGAGCTGTATTTATACCTATATTTACAGCTATGCAGCAACAAACGAAAGGTTTGGTATAATGGATTATTCACTGACAAAGAAGGCCGCCGAGGAGCAGATAACCGCAAAGCTCTCTCACTTTTTCGGCGTAACTCCCGAGGAGGCCAACTACGAGCAGTTTTACAAGGCTATCGCGATGATAACCCGCGATATGCTCAGACAGGGCAGGCATGAGTTTGAAAAGCGCTGCGAGGAGAGCGGCTCGAAGCGCGTATACTATCTCTGCATGGAGTTCCTCATGGGGCGCTCGCTCAAGAACACGCTCTATAACCTCAACCTCATCCCCGTCATGGAGGCGGCGCTCAAGGATTTCGGCATAAAGCTCGACAAGCTCTATGACTGCGAGCCGGACGCGGGTCTCGGCAACGGCGGTCTGGGCCGACTTGCGGCGTGCTATCTCGACGCTTTGGCAACCGACGGCTATCTCGGCATGGGCTACTCCATTCTCTATGAATACGGTATCTTCAAGCAGAAGCTCGTTGACGGCTGGCAGACCGAGATGCCCGATTTCTGGCTCCCCGGCGGCGAGGTATGGCTCGTTGCGCGCGAGGAGAAGAGCGTTGACGTCAGCTTCGAGGGCAATGTCGTTGACCGCTGGGAGGACGGCTATCACAGCGTCGATATAGAGAACGCGAAGAAGGTTCACGCCGTTCCCTACGATATGATGGTCGCCGGCAAGGACGGCAAGGGCGTCAGCGTCCTGCGTCTCTGGAGCGCAAAGAGCTCGGAAATAGACATGAACTCCTTCAATCAGGGCGATTACCTGCGCGCCATGGAGCAAAACGCCATGGCAGAGGTCATAAGCAAGGTGCTCTATCCCGCGGACAATCATCCCGAGGGCAAGAGCCTGCGTCTGCGCCAGCAGTATTTCCTCGTCTCCGCGTCCGTTCAGGATATCATCAACCGCCACCTGCGCAAGTACGGCTCGCTCGACAATCTCTGCGACAAGATGGCTATCCATATCAATGACACCCACCCGACTCTCGCCATTCCCGAGCTTATGCGCCTGCTGCTTGACGAGTGCGGCTACAGCTGGGACGATGCATGGGCTGTTGTCACTGAGGTGTTCGCCTACACGAACCACACGGTTATGAGCGAGGCTCTCGAATGCTGGAGCGAGGATCTCTTCCGCCGCCTGCTTCCGAGAATATATCAGATAGTCAAGGAGATAGACAACCGTTTCCGCAGCAGCGTCTGGGAGCAGACCCACGACGCCGGCAAGGTCGAGAGAATGGCTATAATCTCGAACGGCGTAGTGCGTATGGCCAATCTCTGCGTCGCCTGCTGCCACAGCGTCAACGGAGTCTCCGCCCTCCACAGCGAGATACTCAAGGACAGCGTGTTCCACGACTTCTATACCCTCACGCCCGACAAGTTCTGCAACGTCACAAACGGCATCGCCCACCGCCGCTGGCTCTGCCAGTCGAACCCGCGCCTGACCTCGATGCTCAACGACCTTATCGGCGGCGACTTCGTATATAACGCCGAGTGCCTCTCGGAGCTTGCGAAATATAAAGATAACCCCGCGGTGCTTGCGGAGATTGAGAAGATAAAGACCGCGAACAAAGCGGACTTTGCAAAGCGCGTCAAGGCAAAGACCGGCATAGAGCTCGACCCGAACTCTATTTTCGATGTTCAGGTCAAGCGCCTGCACGAGTACAAGCGCCAGCACCTCAACGCGCTCAACATCCTCGCAAAATATCTTGCGATAAAGGCGAATCCCTCGGGCGAGTTCACTCCCCACACCTATATCTTCGGCGCAAAGGCCGCGAGCGGCTACTTCATGGCGAAGAAGATAATCAGCTTCATCTGCGCTCTCTCGGAGCTTATCAACAACGACCCCGATGTTAAGGGCAGGCTCAAGGTCGTCTACATGGAGGACTACAATGTCTCCATGGCTGAATATATGATGCCCGCCGCCGACGTCAGCGAGCAGATTTCCCTCGCCGGAACCGAGGCGAGCGGCACGGGCAACATGAAGCTGATGATGAACGGCGCTATAACCCTCGGCACACTCGACGGCGCGAATGTCGAGATTCACGACGCGGTCGGCGACGAGAATATAGTTATCTTCGGCATGACCACACCCGAGGTCAACGAACTCAAGAGCAAGGGCTATGTTCCGATGAATTTCTACAACAACAATGCGGAGCTTCGCAATGTTATCGACTTTATAAACCGCGGCTTCTGCGATAAGCAATTCCCGGAGATAAGCGGAACCATCGTCTATCACGATCCCTATATGGTGCTCGCAGACTTCGCGGACTACCGCCAGGCGCAGAACAAAATAGACGAGCTCTGGGCGGACAGAACGCGCTGGAACTCGATGTCGCTGATGAACACTGCCTGCTCCGGCAGATTTGCCGCCGACAGAGCGGTAAACGAGTATGCAAAGAACATCTGGCACACCGTCCCCGCAAAATAAGGACTGCCCCACTCGGCGCAGACCAAAGAGCAAAAAGAAAACCGCAGTTCACGCTTTTGGGCGTAGGTTGCGGTTTTTTTGTTATAATTTGTTTTTGCTCTTTTAAGCGTTTTTTGCCCGCTCGCAGTATACTCATACAGCTTCTTGGCAAGAAAACGCTTGACTTCAATACAAAGACCCGCAGAGACTGTCTCCGCGGGTCGATTTCTTGCTTACGGTTTGTGGTAGAGCTTTTTGACCTGGTAGTGCGGCTCGCAGGTCAGGTTTATACCGAGCTTGCGGTAGATATCCGCGTCAACCTGTGAAAGTATGACGGAGGAGTGCGCCTCGCAGCCGCGCAGGAGCGAGAGCGTATCAAATGCTTTCTTCGCAGGCTCGCTCTCAATCGCGCTCATGGAGAGCGCTATGAGCACCTCGTCCGTGTGCAGGCGCGGGTTGTTGTTGCCGAGGATGCTCGTCTTGAGCAGCTGTATCGGCTCTATAACGCCAGGGTCTATGAGCAGCTGTTCCTTGGGCTGACCGCTTAACAGCTTTACGGCGTTGAGTATCGCCGCCGAGCTCGCGCCGAGAAGGTCGGAGGTTTTTCCGGTTATGAGTCTGCCGTCGGGCAGCTCTATCGCAACCGCGGGATTGCCCGTATCTCTCGCTCTGTCGAGCGCGGGGCGCACGCAGCGGCGGTATTCCTCGGTGATGCCCGCCTGATTCATCAGGCTCTCGATTTTAGTCAGCTCCGCGTCGCCCGTGAGCCCTCTCTTGTGGTCGCACAGGGCGTTGAAATAGCGGCGGATTATCTCGTTCAAAGAGGCATCGCGGGTCGCGGCATCGTCGGAGATACAGTAGCCTGCCATGTTGACGCCCATATCGGTCGGCGACTTATAGGGGCTCACGCCCTCGATTTTCTCGAATATCGCGTTGAGCACGGGAAAAACCTCAACGTCTCTGTTATAGTTGACGGTGGTCTTGCCGTAGGCCTCGAGGTGGTAGGGGTCGATAACGTTGACATCGTTCAAGTCCGCGGTCGCCGCCTCATAGGCGAGGTTCACGGGGTGCTTTAAGGGCAGATTCCATATCGGGAACGTCTCGAACTTTGCGTATCCCGCCTTTATGCCGCGCAGGTTGTCGTGGTAAAGCTGGGAGAGACAGGTCGCCATCTTTCCGCTGCCGGGGCCCGGTGCGGTTATGACGACGAGCGGACGCTCGGTCTCTATGTACTCGTTCTTGCCGAAGCCGTCCTCGCTGACGATGTGAGGTATATTATAGGGGTAGCCCTCTATGGGATAGTGGATGAACACTCGCACGCCGAGCTTTTCGAGCCTGTTTTTGAAGGCGAGCGCGGCGGGCTGACCCTTATACTGCGCGATAACCACGCTGCCGACGAAAAGCTCTATGGCGCGGAATGCGTCGATGAGCCTCAAAACGTCGCTGTCATAGGTTATGCCGAGGTCGCGGCGCATCTTGTTGTTCTGGATATCGCTCGCGTTTATAACGATGACGATCTCAACATCCGAGCCGATATTCTTGAGCATCTGGAGCTTACTGTCGGGCTTGAAGCCGGGCAGGACGCGCGAGGCGTGGTAATCGTCGAAGAGCTTGCCGCCGAACTCAAGATAGAGCTTGCCGCCGAAGTCCTCTATGCGTCGGCTTATCTGCTCCGATTGCTTTTTGATATAAAGGTCGTTGTCGAATCCCACTTTGAACATTATAAAACCTCACAGTATATTTTTTGCGCCTGACGCGCTTTATCGCCGCAGTTTGCGCCGCTCTTCGGCGCGAATTTTATCAAAATTAACTAATTAATTATACAACTTACGTGCAGCCTTTGCAACCGTTTTGAAGCAATACGGACGCGCACGCAAAAGAAAAAATCCCCGCATGAAGCTCATACGGGGACTTTGCGTCGGCTTACTCTCAGATATATTTTCTGATGAACTTTTCGACTGCGGGCCAGTACTTGTCGGGGTTGACCGTAGAGGCCTCTGCGTGCGGCGCGCCGGGGATAACAAGCTTTTCCTTGTCGCACGCGGCGGCGCGGTAGACGCGCTCCTGCATCCAGAAGGGAACGAAATCGTCCTTATCGCCGTGGATGAACAGGGTCGGCGTGACGGAGCGGGAGACCTGCTCTATGCAGGACGCCTTTTTCATATCGTAGCCCGCACGAAGCATTGTGGCGCTTCTTGCCGCCGTAAGGAACGGGAACACGGGCAGGCTGTACGCGTCCTTTATGTTTGATCTGCACTCGTCCCAAACGGAGGTGTATCCGCAGTCCTCAATGGCGCAGACGACATTCGGCTCGAGCGGCTCGCCTGTAGTCATCATAACTGTGGCCGCGCCCATGGAGAGACCGAAGAGCACGATCTTTGCGTTCGGGTCCTCGTTGATTATATAATCGACCCATGCCTTGATGTCTATTCTGTCATCCCAGCCCATGGCGACATGGTTCGATTCGCTGTCTCCGTGGCCGCAGAGGTGCGGGAACAGGCAGTTGAAGCCCATCTCGTGGAACCTCTTGCCGAACGCGCCCATGCTCTTGGGCGAGCCGGTGTAGCCGTGAACAACGATGACCCAGACGTCGCTCGGCTCGTCCGCGAGGATTATCTCTCCGTGGACATAGCCGCCGCGCGGGGTAACTATCTTCACCTTTGCGGGATTGGAGGCTTCAAACCATTCCATGCCCCTCTGAGTGATCTCGTTATAAGTGCCCTGTTTTGCCTCAATTTTCTTGGCTATAGACTTCTTGCTCATGGTCATGTTGAAAATAACGTTGCCCAGAGCGAGATATGCCGCACCGACTGCTGCACCTGCGGAAGCGGCTGCTATGACAAGCTTTTCGGGTGATTTTTTCTTTCCCACTGTACTTCAATCCTTTCTTTTTTATAAAACGGTGTTTATAGAAGTATTTTACCATAAAACGCTCTCGGTTGCAACCACAAAAAGCCCCCTGAGCAAAACGGCTCGCGGAGGCATGAATATGTACCCGCCTTTTAGCGGGTGAGGTTATTCCTCTTTAAGCTTGTCGCGCTTGTTTTTGGCCTTGTTCTCCTGCTGATTCTGCTGCTTGTTGTTCTGCTGCTGATTCTGTTGGTTCTGACCCTGTTTGTTCTGCTGATTACGGTTTTCCATCAAGAGCACACTCCATAGATCCCTCTGCGGGAAAATTAGGATTTTTTAAATCCTTCCGTATTCTTTCCCCCGACGCACGGTTTATGAGCGCAAAACTGATGAAATTTTTGCCTTTTTCTGATATAATCGTATTAGAACTTGACGGAGGGCAGGCATATGGAAATAACGGACAAGCTTATAGAGCATCTCGAAGCACTCGCGCACATAGAGCTCGGCTCCGAAGAACGCGCCGACTGCCGCAGAGATTTTGAAAAGATAATAACATATATGGACACGCTCTCGGCGCTCGACACCGACGGCGTTGAGCCGCTCGTCCACCTGTCCGACAGAGTGAATGTCCTGCGCGAGGACGAGCCGGGTGAGACACTCGGATCGGACGAGGCGCTTTGCAACGCCTGCGAGACGGCAGACGGCTGCTTCTCCGTCCCGAAAACAGTGGAATGAGGTGCGGCATGGGAGATATAATTAAGCTTTCCGCCCTCGGTCTGGGCGAAAAAATCGGGCGCGGCGAGATAAAAATCGCCGAAGTCCTCGACGCGGTATATAAGTCGGAGGAAGAAAACAGACGGCTCAACTGCTTTATCACGCTCTGCCGCGAACGCGCATACGAAAAGGGCGCGGAGATACAGAGACGGCTCGACGCGGGAGAGTACATTTCCCCGCTTGCGGGCGTGCCGATAGGCATAAAGGACAATATCGCGGTCGATGGAGTTAAAATGACCTGCGGGTCGCGCATACTCGAAGATTATGTGCCGCCCGTCAGCGCGACGGCGGTAAAAAAGCTCGAGGACGCGGGGCTTATCGTTGTCGGAAAGCTCAACATGGATGAATTCGCCATGGGCTCGACGGGCGAGACCTCATATTTCGGCGCGGTACTAAATCCCCTCGACGAAACGCGCGTACCCGGCGGCTCGTCGTCGGGCGCGGCGGCGGCTGTTGCGGCGGGTATAATCCCGCTCGCGCTCGGCTCGGACACGGGCGGTTCCGTCAGGCAGCCCGCGGCGTTTTGCGGAGTTTTCGGCTTCAAGCCGACCTACGGCGCAGTCTCCCGAAACGGCCTTGTCGCCTACGCCTCGTCCTTTGATCAGATAGGTGTGACAGCGGCTGCGGCAGCCGACTGCGCGGCTCTCGAAAATATAATCTCCGGGCGCGACGGCGGCGACGCGACGAGCGAAGAAATAAAGCCCTCTCGGGCGGACGGCGAAGAATTTTCGCTTCGCGGCAAAAGAATAGGCGTTCCCGAAGAGTTTATCTCCTCTTGCGGCAAAGATATCCGCGAGGCTGTCGCAGCCGCGCTGAAAAAGGCTGAGGCGCTCGGCGCGGAAGTCGAATATTTCTCTCTGCCGCCGCTTGAATTTTCCGTGCCCGCCTACTATATAATTGCCTGCGCGCAGGCGAGCTCGAATCTCGCGCGGTACGACGGAGTTCGCTTCGGGCGGCGCGCCGAAAACGCCGCCGACCCGACCGAAATGTATATCAAAAGCCGTTCGGAGGGCTTCGGGCGCGAGGTCAGGCGCAGGATAATGCTCGGAAACTTCGTGCTCGGCGCGGGGTACTACGACGCATACTACAACAGGGCGCTGAAGGCCCGCAGAGTAATACGCGACGCGGTTTTAAATGCTTTCGAAAAATATGATTTTTTAGCGTGTCCCGTATATCCGTCGGCGGCTCCGAAGCTCAGCGAGAGCCTTAAAGACCCGCTGAAAACCTATCTCGGTGACGCATACACCGTCACGGCGAATCTCGCGGGGCTCCCCGCGATAAGCATCCCGTGCAAAAATATGTGCGCCCTCCAGCTCATGGCGGCTCCGTTTGACGACGGAAATCTTTTAAGCGCAGCGGGTGCTTTGGGGGAGGCGGTAAAATGAAATACGAAACCGTCATAGGGCTCGAGGTCCACATAGAGCTGCTGACAGAGACTAAAATTTTCTGCTCCTGCCCCACAAAATTCGGCGGCGAGCCCAACACCCACGTCTGCCCCGTCTGCTTGGGGCTGCCCGGCACTCTGCCGACGCTCAACAGAAAGGCCGTCGAATTATCCGTTCGCGCGGGGCTTGCGGCGGGCTGCGGGATAGCGCCCGTGAGCCGCTTTGACCGCAAGAATTATTTCTATCCCGATTTGCCGAAAGCTTATCAGATATCTCAGCTCTATCTGCCGCTGTGCCGAAACGGCTCCGTCACGCTCGACAGCGGCAAAACCGTGCGCATAAAGGAGATGCACATGGAGGAGGACGCGGGCAAGCTCATGCACTCCCCCGACTTAAACCGCACGCTCATCGACTGCAACCGCTGCGGAGTGCCGCTGCTCGAAATAGTCAGCGAGCCGGATATGAACAGCGCAGAGGAGGCGGTCGAATATCTCGAAAAGCTCCGCGAGCTCATGCGCTTTTCCGGCGTGTCGGACTGCCGGATGCAGGAGGGCTCTTTGAGGGCGGATATAAACTTATCCGTCCGCCCGCAGGGCGAAAGCAAACTCGGAACGCGCACGGAGATGAAGAATCTCAATTCGTTCAGAGCCGCCGAACGCGCGATAAAAAGCGAGAGCGAGAGGCAAATAAGGCTAATAGAGCGCGGAGAAAAAATAATTCAGGAGACCCGCCGCTGGGATGACGGCGCGGGAGTGAGCTGCCCGATGCGCTCAAAGGAGGACACGAGCGACTACAAATATTTCCCCGAGCCCGACATACCGCCCGTCGCCATTTTGCCCGAAGAAGTCGAGAGAATTCGGGCGAATATGCCCGAGCTGCCGCAGGCGAAACGCCGCCGCTGGCAGGAAAAATACAAACTCTCCAAGGCGGATACGGACACCCTGATGTCCTCGCCGTTTACGGCGGAGCTCTTTGACCGCACAACGGCTGTCTGCGGGAGCGCAAGAGACGCTGCGGCCTGGATAAACGTCGAGCTGCCCGCCGTGCTGCGCGGCGCGGGGATGAGCATTGGGGACGCGAATTTCGACCCCGACTCATTGGGCATGCTGATAAATATGCTCTCGTCGGGTGAGATAAACAGGGGGACGGCTAAAAAGGTCTTTGCAAAGGTAGTGACCGAAAACGCCGAGCCCGCCGAATATGTCCAAAAAAACGGACTCGGACTGTTGACCGACACCGCCGCTATAGAGGATGCGGTGAGGCGCGTTCTCGCGGAAAACGAAAAGAGCGTCTCGCAGTACAGAGACGGCAAGACGCAGGCTTTTCAATTTCTCATCGGGCAGTGTATGCGCGCCTTGGGCGGCAAGGCCTCGGCGGCGGCAGTCAGTAAGGCGCTGAAAAAGCTGATATAAAAACTATACGGCCATGCGAGCTTCCGCACGGCCGTATATATTATTTTCAGCTCTCGGCCTTTTCCGCGAGTTTATCAAAGACAAATTTTTTGAGCACAAACGCCAGTACACAGAGCACAAGCAGCACCCACGGAGTCACCTCGGCGGATAAAGCTTTTATATCAAAGCCTGTCTCGCTCTTTATAACGGCATTGGCAAGAGGGGCGGCGAGCAGGGCAATAATTGCCGCAACCGCACCGAATCCGCAGGCGCCGGCAAACAGCCTGTCGTAATCTCCGTTACCCTTGATAATGTTCACAACCGACATGATAAACGCCGCTGCGCTCACGCCGCAAAGCAGGAGAATAATCCCGGCGACAAGGACGACAATAACGCCGATTCCGTTGCCGCTGCTCAACATATAATACCCCATGAAGTCGTTAAAGTTAATGCCCAGCTGCATTACCTTGAACAATCCGCCGCTTCTCCCGAAAATGCTGAACCAGGGGCCGGCGACGGCGCAGAGAAACACGCAAACCGCCATTACGCCGCCGAGGATCGTCGTATAATTTATCTTTCCCGCTGACGAGGGGAGACTTATGTTTTTAACATAGTCGGCAAACATTCCCGCCGCTTCGCCGAGAGTGGCGTAGCTTTTTCCGTCCGCCGCCGCGCCGCAGGCGCCGCAGAAGCGCTGTCCGTCGGCAAGCTTAGCGCCGCACTTGGGGCAGACGCTGACAAAGGGCTTTCCGCACTTTCCGCAAAAAGCGTCGCCGGCGGGATTCGCGGCTCCGCAGTTTGCGCATACGATTACGCTGTTCTCCGTGCTGTCCGCGGCGTAAGAAGCATACTCTTCGCTTTCGGCATACTCTTCTTCGGATATATTTTCCGTATAAAGCTCTTCGGGCGCTTCCTCCGAAACAAGTCTGTTTCCGCAGGCTTTACAGAAGACGGCGTCGTCCGCATTTTCTTTTCCGCAAAAGTTGCACACCATATCTATGTTCCTCCTTGATTACTTCTTATAATTGTTTATCGGGAGCGGGAACCAATATTCGCCGGCACAGTCCGGGCACAGAGTGTCGCTGTATTCACTGCCGTAATAGGCGTCGCCCCTCCACGTCTTGCCGCATCTGTCGCACGTCCACTGCTTTGCGCAGCCGGCTAACACGCAGGCGACACCCGCTATTATCAGCAGCGATATTGCGGCGGCCAGCTTTCTTATGTGAGCTTTTCTTGTCTGTTTTTTCATTGTAGTTTCCTTTCTGCAGGCGGTGCCTGCCCCTGTTTTATTTTGTGACATCATTATGGCATATTCGACGGTAAAAAACATCCAAACCGACTGTACGGCAGGCGTAATGGGATGAATTGCACTCAATATACCGTGAGAGAATATAGTTCGCTTTCCGTCCTGTATCAGCGGGAGCACAGAAAGCGCCTTGCGGCATTCGCAGACATCGGCATATATTGCCTCCGCTTATTTTTTAGTCCTCAATATAACCTCTTATTCTTAAGCATGAGGCAAAACGCAGTTATCAATAAGCGACCTCACGGGTGTGTTTTCAAAATATTTAAATATGTAAACGCCGTCTTCTTTAGAGTCAATTTTGCCGTTGGGTTTATAGTTGACTTCGACCATATTTACAGTTATTTCGTCGTTGCCGTACTCATATGTATAACTCTGCTTGTAGACCAATGTTTTCTTGCCGGAGGAGTCCACCTCGTACATCTCTGCGGTGAGAGGATTTCCGTACTTGTCGCGCGTATAATAATATACGGTGCCGCCGCTTTCGAACGAGCTGTTTTCTTCTATGATAAATCCGTTCTTATCATATTTATACTCCCTTGTAAATGGCGCTGAATCCTTTACGGAATATTTTTCGGCAATGCAGTTTCCCTGTGCGTCGTATTTGTGGGTAATTTTCTCGTAAAGGACTGATACTTTGCCCTCATATCCATTCTCTGTGCTTTCGATCATATTTCCGGCGGAATCATATTTGTATTCGAGACTCGACAGTAACTCCTTGCTGTTAAGGTCGGATGTTTTTACCGAAATAAGAAGTCCTGCCGCATTAAAGGTATAATCGATTACGCGGGAATCTTGGAGGTTTTCGCCGATAAACCTGATTTCCCTGATTACTCGCTTTTGGGAGTCATACTCATAATTGACGGTTATAGAAAATGCATCGTAGTAATATATTCTTTCGGTTTTTACGGTTCCGTCGCTGTTATAGTCATATTCCTTCTTATAGCTATCTGAATTTTCGTCGGTGTTATTGCCGTCATAGCTTAAATAATACGTAACATTTCCGAAGCGGTCAAATTCATATTCTTCGTTAGAAATGCTCGCCTTTTTCAGGTGTTCTGCATAAACGCTGCGGCCTTTGTACTCGCTCCAATGATTCCAAACATCGCTGTCGATCCCGATATAATATCGGGGATATTTTTTTTCGTTCTTCCTGACGCCTGTCTGCTTTGCGGTGCTGCTTTCCTTCGTTTTACCCGCAGCCTCGGTCGACGTTTCCATTTCCGTTTCCGCCTGCACCTCTGTTTCTGTTTCGTTCTCCGATGTCTCCGCCGCGACGGCTCCTGCCGAGGTCGATGCGGGGTCGTCCTTTTTGTCCTTCCTGCATCCCGCGAAGGAAGCCAGCGCAAGGAATGCCAGAATCGCCGCGATTGTTCTTTTGAGTTTCATATTCTTACCCTCCTGTTTAATTTGCTTCATTGCTATTAATTTGACAATTTACATTTGCAATCAATGTAAATATTCTATCACGGAAAATTTATTCGTTTCCTCAAGAGTCATCATCGGGGCGTGCGAGCGATATTCGTAGACAGTTACGTTGTGCAGTCTTTCGTCTGCGGAGTCAAGTCTCTCCGTTATGACCGTTACGCGATTTCCCTCATATTTGTATGACATCGCAAAAACTCCGTCAAGCTCGAGCTTCTCCATGCTCTCTCCGGAATATCTGGATATTTTAACGGCGTTCCCGTATTTGTCGTTTTCGCAAACTTGCTGGAATACTTCCCATTTTCCGACATCGTCGGAAGCTTGCCGTTTTTGTGTGAATTTTGTTATGCTGTTGTTTTTGTCATATTCGATAACGGTATGATTTGAAACCGTACCGTCCCTGTTGTCGTAATATGTCCGCTCAACCAGATTGTTTTTGCCGTCATATTTGTTCTTTGCAAGGAGAACCCAATTGCCGTTTACCGAGTGAGCTTTAACCTGTGTCAAATTATTTTGTGCGTCATACTCCATTGCGACTTGATCGTAGGACATGGAGCCAAAGTCGCCTTTTTCGAATTTGGCTAAGACCGGATTTCCTTTTTTGTCATATGTAAATACCGTTTTTCCGTACAGCCTTGTTTTTTCCGAGTCGTCTTTGCGAAGCTCCTCCAGCTCCGTTAATCTGCCGAGCTTGTCGTATGAATACTTATGAATATATACGGCTCCGTCATCGAAACGAAGTTCCTTTTCCGCAACACGCTTTTGGGAGTCGTATTTATAAAAAATACAGGCCTGACCCGATGTGTCATCCGGCATAGACTTAACGGTTCCGTCGCCGTTATACTTGACCTCGCGGGGATAGAACTTCGATGTGCCGTTTTCGTTATGGCGCTTTTCACCTGTCTTATTTCCGCTTTTGTCATAGAAATACTCGTTTTCTATAACATATTTACCGTTTTTGTAACTGCCGTTTGAAACCTCGACCCAATTGTTCCAATCGCTGTTGCCTAATAAGTCGGAGTTTATGTCAAGAAAATAATACGGTTTTTTTGTGCGTGGATTCATTTTAACCGAGCTGCTTGCAGCTGCTTTTTCACTTTCCTTCGTTTCGCCCGCTGCTCCCTCTTCCGTCTCCTCTTCTTCTGTTTCGTTCTCCGATGTCTCCGCCGCAACGGCTCCTGCCGAGGTCGATGCGGGGTCGTCCTTTTTGTCCTTCCTGCATCCCGCGAAGGAAGCCAGCGCAAGGAATGCCAGAATTGCCGCGATTGTTCTTTTGAGTTTCATATTCTTGCCCTCCCGTTTATGTCAGGCTCATTATAGCATAGATTTTCAGGTTTAGTTCAATTTTGGTATGAAACGCATTTTTGAGGGTATGAAATTCACTTCGGCGCTTTTAATTCGGCTGTTAATGCCGAACAGGCATGAAAAAATCCCTTTCGTGATTTGTAAAATGCCCTGCGGGCGTGAAATACGTCTGCGGCGTGTGAAATCGCTGCGGCGGTGAGGATTTATTTCATTCCGCTTGACGCAAAGCTTCGAATATCACAATTCGCAGAGCAAATTATTTTACCGTAAGTGAAACGAACGGTTTCACTTTTTGTTCTGATAAAACGCTTTGAATATCGGGCGCGGAGCGTGTCGAGGGGTGCGGAAGCACCGACCGAGCCGGCAGGCGAGACCGAGTCTTTCTTCCCCTGCCTAAAAAACCCGCAGAAGCGGCGGAAAACCGTTTCTGCGGGCAGGGTGTATTCTGTTTATTTTGCAATCTCGCAGGTCTCGGCGTTGATGATATGCTGGAACACCGCGATGTGGGACGAAGATATAAATTTGTCGATATGCATCGAGCCGAAGAACCAGTGCTTGTATTCGCAGGCGGCGCCGAGCTCCTCAAAATATGTATTGAGTCCCGTCACGCGCACAGGCTCCTTGTCCTTGAGTTTCAAAAATCCTTTGATTTTCATCGGCGGCTCGTGGGTGATGATGATATCGACCTTGTTGCCGAGCCTCTTTAAGTTGTTTGCGCCCTCGGTCAGCTCCGCCTCGGTGGGTATCTCGTCGCCCGACCAGGATTCGAGGTCGGAGCGGATATCTATATCCGGGCTCTCTCCGCCGCCCATGGCAAACACACTCACGCCGTCGAAGTCATAGACCTGCCCGCGCATGAGATGATAGAGGTTGCCCGTGATATGATGAACCTTGCCGCCCTTGAACTCGGAGACCTCATATTCCTTGAGCCTGCTGAAATTCTCGTGCGTGCCGTCGATAAAGCAGACATTGTATTTGAGCTTGCCTATCTTTTTGAGCAGCTTCTCCTCGTTCTTCGAGCCGTCCCAGATAAATCCGAAATCGCCGCAGATGAAGAGCGTGTCGCCCTTTTTCAGTTTTTTGAGCGCGGATGAGGTGAACCGCTCGTAATCTCCGTGGGTATCTCCCGTAACATAAAGCATGATTTTTAATCCCCCTGATAAACAAAATCCGTTTTATCACTTTATTTTACAGCCTGAAACTGATATAATCATTATAGCATAGCGTCAGGACAAAGCTATCTTATATCGTTTATATATATAATACATCATTCGGCGGTGACTGTCTATGAAAAAACTCATAAAAATTTTATTTTGTTTCATTCTTATCGTGTCGGTGCTCTCTTCTGCGCCTGCCTACGCCAATTATAACGCGGTATACGAGAAAAGTTTGACAGACAGCGGAGACAACCCGATATACGCGGGAATCTATCTGATGATAAACCTCGACAACGACACGGTGATTTTCGAAAAGGACGCCGACAAGCAGACCGCACCCGCCTCGCTGACCAAGATAATGACGGCGACCGTCGTGCTCGAAAACTGCAAGAACCTCGACGAGGAGGTTGAGGCGGACTACAGCACCATACACCTGCTCGACGGCACGGGAAGCTCGATGGTCGGCCTCGAGCCCGGCGAGAAGATGAGCGTTAAAAATCTGCTCTACTGTATGCTCGTGCGAAGCGGAAACGACGCGGCAAATGTCCTTGCGATGCACATAGGCGGCTCGATGGAGGGCTTTGTCAAGATGATGAACGACAAGGCGGCGGCGCTCGGCTGCAAAAATACGCATTTCGCCAACGCCCACGGACTCGACGACCCGAACCACTACACCACCGCGCGCGACCTGATGACAATAACAAGGCACGCGCTGACCCTGCCCTATTTTTCCGAGATAACCTCGACTGCGATATATAAAGTCCCCGCCACGAACAAGAGCGAGTCGCGCATACTGCGCAACACCAACAACCTCATGAACAAGGCATATGCCGACTACTATTCGCCCTATGCCGTGGGCATAAAGACCGGCTCTACCGACAACGCCGGGCGCTGCGTCATATCAAAAGGCACGGGCAACGGCTACAACTACCTGTGCGTGATAATGAACGCGCCGATGAAGAACATCGACGACGACGAGCCGCTTGAAAACTGCGCTTTTGTCGACTGCCGCAGAATGTTCAACTGGGTGTTTAATCATATCGAATTGAAGTCGATAGCGAGCCCGACTCAGATAATAACCGAAGTCCCCTTGAAGCTCTCGTTCAGAACCGACCATATCTCGCTCGTCCCGGGCGAGGAGGTGCTGGCGCTTATCCCGACGGGGGCGGACGCGGGGAGCGTGCTCATCGAGCCCGTGCCGGAGACCGTTCCCAAGAGCGTTGACGCGCCCGTAAAAAGAGGGCAGGAGATATGCGAGGCGCGCGTACTCTATGCGGGCGAGGAGATAGCGAGAATAAAGCTCGTCGCCAATGAGGATGTGTCGAGAAACGTCCTGCTGTTTTTGGGCGCGATGATAAAAAAGACCGCCTCGAGCACCGTGTTTAAAATAATCGCATCAATAGCGGCGTTCCTGATAGTCGGCTATATCGCGCTGTTTGTTATCGAGAATTACAAACGCCGCCAGAGGCGCAAGCTGAAGCTTGTCAATCCCGGAATTAAAGATACCGAATACACGGACAAGAAGAGAAAAAAGAAGAAATAATCCCGGGTTTGCAGAGCTGTAAGGAGGGAGGACATGAGCGAACAGACCAAGAACAAGCCGAATACGGCGGGGATAGTTGTCAGCATAATATGCGTGCTTATTTTGATCGTCACGCTGGGGCTTTTTGCGAGAAACGTAATAAATACCGCCCGCGAGGACGAATCCCGCCGGCAGAGCGAAGCCGACGAGAGCCTGTACCGACACGATACGGCGGACGCCGAGCAATTGAGGCTCAGAGAAGCATTTGCCGCCGTCTGCAAAAAGCACAAGGTCAACGCGCAGCTTACGGTCAAATCAGTTATTCATGAGCCGTACAGCAACAAATACCGCTACGACGAAACCGAGGACCCGATAAAATATGAAATTGAAGTATCGCTGAAATTAGACCCGCCCGAAAAAATAAAGGACTGGAAGAAGTTCTATTATTTTCTCGACGAGCTCGACGGCGTGAAGTCCGACTACCCGTTTATCTGTATCTCCCTGCACACATATTATGTCGGCGAGTATGTGACGGGGTCGGGCGAGGAGCATGAAATAAACTACAGTGTCTACATCAGCAGACAAAACCTGATATCGGTCAATGACGGCAGAGAGATTCACTTTCTCGGGATAAAAACCGACAAGGGGATAACCCCCGTCTCGGAGATTCTGCCGTATGAGGGAATGCCGGAGGAGCTGATAAATTTAACAAAGCTCGGCAAGGCGACCGCCGTCAACTATGACCCGCTCAAATATTCAAAGTTCTATGATCAGACAGTCGCCCGCCGCGAGGGGTATCATAAATATTATTGGAAGATCCCCTATTACGCAAAGCAGTCGGAGTATTTTGCTTGGCTGTATGCTTATTATGCGGTAGAAACGAGAAACGGTGTCGTGGAATGGGTGCGTCACTATCCCGAATATGAGACCGTACCGAAGAATCCGCCCGCCTCGGGCAGTCAGGGCTCATACCGTCCTTCCGGCCCGACCGGCTCATCCTCCGGCAGCCGCCCCGTGACCACGACGAAAAAGCCCCGCTGCGACGACCCGTACAAAGCTTGCGAATTCAACGACCCCGAGGATTTCTACGACTACTATTACGACGATTTCGAGGACTACGAGGAAGCGTACGACTACTACTACGATCATCAACACGACTGATAAAATAAATATAAAAGACAGCAGATCCCGCCCGCCGAGTTCTTTGGGAGGAATCCGCTGTCTTAATTTTTATCTGTCCGGGGTCGTGAAAGAAGCTTTTTTATCAGTCTCTCTCTTTTTCGAATGAGATGACCTTTCCGCTCTTTGCGTTAATCTTGTACTCGTACTCATATCCGCCGCACTTGAAGTCTACATCGTAGTGCGCGGTGAGCGAATCGGTGTCAAGCTCTGCCTCGAGCTCGGTGACCTGCGCCTCGGTGAGTCCGGCGTGGGCGAGAGCCGCTTTCTTTGCGGCGTCGGCGGAGATGAACTTCGAGGTATCGACCTGCGGCTTCTTCTCCTCGCGCTCACGCTCGTAACCGATTATTCTGCCGTTTTTCGCGTTGACCTCGACCTCGTACTCATAGCCGCCCGAAACGAAATCTATATCGTAGTGGGGGATGCGGTCGTCGGTGTCAAGCTTTGTCTTTGTGAAGGTGACCTGCGACTCGTCAAGAGAGGCTCTCTTGAGCGCGGCGGCCTTTGCCTCTTCAACGGTGATGAAATTCGAGGTGTCGACCTGCGGCTTTTTGTCCTCAAGCTCGCGGTCAAACTCGATTATCGCACCGGTCTTGGCGTTTATCTCGAACTCGTACTCATAGCCGCCGTAAACGAACTCAATGTCGTAGTGGGGCACGCGGTCGTCGGTGTCGAGCTTCGCCTTTTTGAACGTGACCTGCGACTCATCGAGGGAGACTTTTCTGAGCGCTATCGCCTTTGCCTCGTCAATGCCGATATAGCCGGAGACGTCGGGCTGAGGGTCGGAGGGCTTCGAGGGATCCGCGGGCTCGACCTCTTTTTTGAGGATTCGTCCGTCCGAGACCGCTATCTCGTAGTCATATTCCTTTTCCCCTGCGACAAACTCGATGTCGTAGTGGGGCACGCGGTCGTCTGCGTCAAGCTTTGCCTCGGTGAATCTCGCGTCGGCTCTGGCGACACCCGCGTCGGCGACTGCGATATCTATTGCGCCGTCAAGGGTTATTCTTACTTCCTGCTGGGTCTGGCCGGAGTTGCCCGAGCCCGAATCGGGCTTATCCTGCGGCGGGGCAAATGCAGAGAAGATAGCCATAATAACTGTCATGAGCGCGACTCCGATTGATTTGAAAATACTCATATTATCTGTCCTTTCTTATCGGGATCGTGTCCCTTATTGCACCTACATGATAACCCGCGAAAATTAAAGAAAGATTAGAACGCGAAACTTTTTTGAAAAATTTTTTATTTTTCGTTTCGCCCTTTGTTTTCCGGCGATAATGCCGAGCGGCGCGGAAAAAATATCAGTGTCCGAAATCGGACAATAAAAAAGGGGGCGGAGAATGAGGCAGGTAATAAGATTTTTCAGCGCCGTGGCGCTCATGCTCTCTGTGGGAATATTTTCCTGCGTCGCTTACGGCGAAATCCAGCTGCCCGACGAATACTGCGTCGTCGCGGGCAGCGGCGCCGAGATAGGCGAGAGCGTATTTTCCGCATCCGCGGCCGCATCGCCGCAGGGCGACTACGAGCTTGAGGTCAAGGCGTTCGGACTGTTTCCGGTAAAAACCGCAAGGGTGAAGGTGTCTCAGCGCAGATATGTCACCGTCGGCGGAGGGATCTTCGGCATAAGGCTCTATACGCGCGGCGTGCTGATAGTCGGGAGCGAGGAGATAGACACGGCGGCGGGCGCAGTCAGCCCGGCGGCTCGCGCGGGGCTCAAAAAAGGCGATATCATTCTTGAAATCAACGGCGCGCCCGTCAGCAGAAATAACGACATCTCCTCCGCCGTCGAGTCGAGCGGAGGAGATGAAATCGAGCTGCTCATCGAACGCGCGGGCAAGAGGCAGACCGTGAGCCTGCTTCCGGCGAGAAGCAGGACGGACAAAAAATTCAAGGCCGGGCTATGGGTTCGCGACTCGTCGGCGGGGATAGGCACGGTGACGTTCTACGACCGCAAAAACGGGATTTTCGCGGGGCTCGGCCACGCGGTCTGCGACGTTGACACGGGCGAGGTGCTGCCGATATCGGGCGGAGACGCAGTAAATGCCGCGATAAAGGGCTGCTATAAGGGCAAGAACGGCTCGCCCGGCGAGCTTTGCGGCGTGTTTGCTCCGGGTGAGATAGGCGAGCTGTATGAAAACTGCGGCATAGGCGTTTACGGCGCGTTTGAAGCTTTGCCGCAGGGCGAGGAAATCCCCGTGGCGATAATCGACGAAGTTAAGACGGGCAAAGCGCAGATAATCTCGACGGTAGACGGAAACGGCCCGCAGTACTATGATATCGAGATAACGAAGCTGTATACAAAAAGCGGGCAGCGCAACATGACGGTCGAGGTGTGCGACGAGCGGCTGATAGAAAAGACGGGCGGCATAGTGCAGGGCATGAGCGGCAGCCCGATAATCCAAAACGGTATGCTCGTCGGCGCGGTGACGCACGTCTTTGTCAACGACCCACGCAAGGGCTATGCGATTTTTGCGCAGACTATGATTGACGAGGCGGAGCGTATCTCTTCGCCCGGATATTCCGACGCGGCGTAGTAAAATAGGGGTTAGAAATAAAAATTGCCAAAAAATGGTAAATAATTATTGACATTTATTCCCATATATGGTAAAATTCAAATGAAAAATCAACCTGGAGGTACTAATTATGGGAAAAATGTTAAAAATCATGCTTGCACAGGATACGGACACTCAGACGGGCTGCGCCGCGGCTCTGCGCTCGAGCGGCTTTGAGGTCGAGACCGTTCGCAAGGACGGCGCGCAGATACTTCGGCTTTTCAGGCAGGGCAGCAGACCGGACGTGCTCATAATGGACGCTTTCATGCAGGGCACGGACGCTATCGGCGTGCTCGGAGGGCTCGCGGATATGCGCCTTGAGCCGCGCCCGCTGGTGTTCGTCACCGCGTCAAACGCGAATCCGCGCCTCGAGCAGGAGATAACTCAAAACGGCGCGGACTACTATTTCATAAAGCCCTTTGATACGCAGATGCTCATTCAAAGGATAAAGCAACTCTCGGGGCTCTCCGCCCCGGCGCAGGGAAATATAGTCTCCTTTTCGAGCTCCGACAACAGCCTTGAGGTCACCGTCTCCGAGATAATGCACCGCATCGGCGTGCCCGCGCACATAAAGGGCTATCAGTATCTGCGCGAGGCGATTATACTCGCGGTCAACGACGGCGAGATAATGAATTCCGTCACGAAGCTGCTCTATCCCACGGTCGCAAAGACCTTCAAAACAACTCCTTCGCGCGTTGAGCGTGCCATCCGTCACGCCATCGAGGTCGCTTGGGACAGGGGCGACGTCGATGTGCTCAACTCCTACTTCGGCTACACCATACAGAACTCCCGCGGCAAGCCGACTAACAGCGAGTTTATCGCCATGATATCCGACAAGCTCAAGCTCAACCTGAAAATATCCTGATATCAACTAAAAACCTCCGCATGACTTTCGCCGTGCGGAGGTGATTTTCAGTTCTGCGTGAGGGTGAGGCTCGCCGTTATCGGGAAGTGGTCGCTCGGATAAACTCCGTCGTAGGTCGTCCTGACAACGTCGTAGCTGTTGACCTTGAAGCCGGTCTTGGAGATCATTATGTAGTCTATGCAGTCATAGTCGAGATTTTTGCCCCAATTCTGATAGGTGCAGCTCTTTATCGGGTTCTCCGTCTGATACTTGACATCGAAGAAGTTCTCGGTCGCGCTGCGGTAAGTCGGGGTGTCCTCTTCAACATTGAAGTCGCCCATTATCATCGCGGGCAGAGAGCCGAACTGCGCTATCTTGTCGAGCACAACGCCTATGCCCTTTATTCTCGCCTCTTCGCTGACATGGTCGAGGTGCGTGTTGAACACGACAAAATCAAGTCCCGTCTGCTTCTCCTTGAGAATGACATAGCTGCATATGCGGTAACACGCCGAGCCCCAGTCCCTGCTCATCTTTTCGGGAGTCTCGGAGAGCCAGAACGAGCCCTTGTCAACGAGGTCGTAGAGGTCGGTGCGGTAAAACACGGGGCAGGCCTCGGCTATCAGCGTATCGTCGCGGAAGGTCATGACGGAATCGTAGCCCGTGAGCGTGCGGCACATATAGTTGTACTGCCACTTCGTAGCCTCCTGGAAGCCGATGATGGTCGGCGCCTCCGCTTCTATGTTCTTGACGATGAGATCCGCGCGGTAGAACCAGCTTGTTTTACCGAGGTCGGAGGTGTTCGCGCAGCGCAGATTGCAGCTCATAATGCGCATCTCCCCGCGCTCGAGCGGCTTATCCGCGATAACTGCGGCGTGCTGATTGCGCTTGTAGTGCGGATAATACCCGCAGTAAATGCACGCTGCGACAATGAGCGTTGCAAGCACGACGCTCAGAAGGCAGAGAAAAACTTTCGTGCCTCTTTTCATTTGATCCTCTCCTTTGAAGATTTTTATATTTTTTGTGCGCGACGCGCACTGAAATCCTGAGTTAAAACTGTCAGAGACCGTTTGTGAATATCGAATGTAACAGCGGGGCGGGAACGGTAAAGTAAATGTCAAAATAAATCTCGATGAACAAGCTCCCTATAGCCGCACCGCGCAAAAATTTCACCCGCCATTTTAAAGCAGATAAAATATATATTTGTGTCGTATAGCAAAACTGCGCGCCGCAGGAGCGGCGCGCAGCGGCATTTCGTAGGTTTATTATCAGTCCTTGTGGTCGCAGCCGCAGTCGTCATCGCAGCAGCCGCAATCATCGTCGAAATCGAACTCGAGCAGAGTACCGCAGTTGGGGCAGTCAATGCTTCCGTCCTCAAGAATGCCGTCGTCAACGCAGATAGTTTCTCCGCAGTTGGGGCACTCTATTTCGTAGCAATCGTCATCGTCGCAGAAGCAGTCGTCATCGTCGCACTCATAGACATAAGTCTCAAGGTCGGAGAGATCCTCGTCGATCTCGTCAACCTGATCGCAGACAACGTCGAGACCCTCTTCGAGATCCGACACGCTCATGGCCATATCGTCAAGCAGGTCGATAATGGCCTTGATGACCTTGACCTCATCCTTCTTTGCGTCGAGGTCGAGACCGTCGACAAGACCCTTGATATAAGCAACCTTCTCAGTAACTGTCATTTTTCATTCTCCTTTCAAAATAACTGTTATCTTTTCAATTGCGGACTTCTTACGCTCTGCTCAGATACTCGCCGGTGCGGGTGTCGACAATGACCATCTCTCCCTCTTCGATAAACAGAGGAACCTTGATCTCGGCGCCCGTCTCAAGCACTGCGGGCTTGGTGGCGTTTGTTGCGGTGTCGCCCTTGAAGCCGGGGTCGGTCTGGGTAACCTCGAGAGTAACGCTTGTGGGAGGCTCAACGCCGAAAACATTGCCCTTGTAGGAAAGGATCTTGCAGACGGTGTTCTCTTTGACGAACTTGAAGTTGTCGGAGAGGTCGCTGCTGTTTATCGGGACGAGCTCATAGCTCTCGGGATCCATGAAATAATAGAGATCGCCGTCGTTATAGGAATACTCCATTTCCTTGCGCTCGATATAAGCGGTGGGGAATTTTTCCGTGGGGTTGAAGGTACGCTCAACGACAGAACCCGCGATAACGTTTCTTATCTTGGTTCTGACGAAGGCTGCGCCTTTGCCGGGCTTGACGTGCTGAAATTCTATAATCTGATAGACATCGCCGTCCATCTCAAACGTCATGCCGTTTCTGAAATCGCCTGCTGAAACCATATTGTCTCCTCCGATATTTTAGTTAGACTTACATATTTATTTTATACTATTCGGCCGTATATTTCAATACCTTTTTTCATTCACGGGCGGCTTTTCCGCCCTTTAAGCTTAATATGCTCCCCCGCGTATATCAAATCGGGGTCTTTTATCCCGTTTATTCCGATAAGCTCCTCCAACGCAACGCCTGTTTTTCTAGATATCGACCAAAGCGTGTCGCCCGGGCGCACGGCGTAAAACTCGCCCGACATCTTGGCGCCGGGAATTATGAGCTTTTCCCCCACATATATCGTCTCGCCGCGCCGAAGTCCGTTTCTATGCTCGAGCGCGGAGAGCGAGACGCCGTGCTTCCCCGCTATAGATATCGGCGTGTCGCCGCGCTTCACGGTGTAAATTTCCTCTCTCCCGTCGCGCGCGGGCAGGGTTATTTTCAGCCGCTCGCCCGCGAAAATCATATCGGGGTTCGCTATGCGGTTCTCCTCTGCAACAGCCTTGACCGTCGTGCCGTATTCGCGCGCTATTTTCCAGAGCGTGTCGCCAGGTCGGACATACAGTATAACAGTCCTGGTCTTTTCGCGTTTGGGACTTTTCTTTTCGCCGTCTGTGCGGCACGCAGACGAAAGAAATATCCCCTCTGTGAAGATATCTCGGTCAACGTCTCCCGATATGCCGTCGACTCTGCCCTTGTCCGTATACTGAAAGCCGACCCACTCGCGCCATTTGCCGTTTGAGGACGGCTCGTCTGCGCCGTACTGCGCCGCCCAAAGCGGATATTTTTCGGCGAGCCTGCGCCCGAACACCGAGCGGGCATTCGAAAGGTCGCTGTATATCACGGCCTCTTTTTTTGTAACACGGGTAAGCTCGTCGAGATATGCCTCGGCTATGGCGTTCACCTGCTCTGCGGTCAGCGAGCCGAAATATTCAAAGTCCATCGCAAGGCGCATATCGAGTCGGCGTCCGGCCGCAAGGGACGCGAAAAAACGCGCCTGCCTGCGCCCTTCCTCAACAGAGCGCGCGGTGACATAGTGATAAAAGCCGACCCTGAGCCCCGCCTCACGCGCCCGCGAATAGTTTTCGGCGAAGTATTCGTCCGCATATTCTCCCGCGCCCGCACGGATATAGACCGCCTCTATCCCGCTGCGCCGAACCTTACCGAAATCAACCTCGCCCTGAAATTCGCTTATATCTATTCCCCTGTACCGCCGCCCGCCGGACGGCGAAATCGCCCGCGCCGGGACGAGCGCCGCAAACAAAAGCGCCGCGATGCAGGCTAAAAGCACCGCCGCCGCGCCCGCAAATCTGCGTTTTATATCCATATTTCTCTCTCCTCCGTCTTTTTTGCCGCCTCTGCGGCACTATATTCTATGCCGCGGCGGCATACGGCGCGACGGAGGCAAGTCCGCCTTGCTTAAAATTGATTATAATTCGATAAATTGGGAGTTGTGGGGGAATTTCGATTGCGGCTCACTTGCAGGGGGGTGCCGGCTCGGCAAAGCCGGGACTGAGGGGTTATAGCGCGGATTTGCCCCGATTGCATAGACTGTTTCCCCAATGTCCTTGTAGGGTGCGGCGACTCGACACACCGCTGCCGCCGCAAATCCCGATTTATCCCCGCCTTCGTCTTGCGGCAGGGGACAAAAAATCCCGCCCGCGAAAAGTCGCAGGCAGGATTTGTTGCTTTAGATACCCCGCTGAAACGCGGGACTCAAATTATCCTCTTTTTCCAAATTTCGCCGTCGCGCTCATAGAAAAATTCGGTCAGCGACGGGTTTTCCATGACGTGAACCATGTCGATGAAGTCATGCGAGAGCTTATACTGCGTCAGCTCGTCGCGCTCAACCCAGAATACCCTGCCCTCGTCGGAGCTTTTAAGCTCGCCGCCGAAGCGGTCGGTGCGGAAAAACAGCACTATGTAGCGCGTGCCGTCGTCGCGGATAAAATCGTTGATTCCGCATACCGTCGGGCGGGAGATATCAAGTCCCGTCTCCTCTTTAACCTCGCGGCGCACGGCGTCGGTGAATGCCTCGCCCGGCTCAACATGACCGCCGGGGAAGGTTACGCCCGGCCAGTCCTTGTTCACTCTGTCCTGCACGAGTATCTTTGTACCGTCGCAGATCATGCACATCACGGTAAGCTCTGTTTTTTCGGTGTTTCCCATTGCTGTCATTTCTTCCTTTCGTCTTCTACAAAACTGTTTTCAACCGTCATAACGGCGTAGTAGTTCTCGCCTATCTCGCTTGATATTTTGTCGCTTATCAGCTCTTTTATCTGACCCTTGGTGAGCGGATATCTGTGCGGCACGACGAGGTCGAATATGAGGTTGGTGTGCGTAGGACCTTCCACCATTCTGAAGTCGTGCATAGTAAATTGCGGGTCAACTTCCTTTATCAGCTCGCCGACCTTTTTGCGCAGGGCGTTTATGTGCTCGTCGTCAACTACTATCGGATCCATGTGCAAAACTATGTTGATGGCGAACTTTTTCTTTATGTCGCGCTCTATGCGGTCGATCGTGTCGTGGCACGCCATTATATCGCAGTCGGACGGCACCTCTACATGGGCGGAGGCAAAGGTTCTCCCCGGGCCGTAGTCGTGAACCATGAGGTCGTGTACGCCGATGACCCCCTCGTAGGAGAGAATGTCGCTCTCTATCTCGTTTACCGTCTCGGGCGAGGCGGGCGCACCGAGCAGCTCGTTCATCGTGTCCTTGAATATGCCTATTCCGGTCGCAATGATAAACAGGGCTACTACTATTCCCATGTACCCGTCGAGCGGTACGGAGGTAAATTTCGAAAGAATAAGGGCAATCATGGACACTGTTGTCGCCGCGGTGTCGCTGACGCTGTCCATAACGACCGCTCCGACGGCGGTCGAGTTTATCCTCTTGCCTATGCCGCGGTTGAATACCGCCATCCAGATTTTGACTCCTATCGAAGCTATCAGCACAGCGAGCGCCGCCGCGCTGAACTGCAGGGGCACGGGGTGCATTATCTTGTCTACCGACGAGCGTATCAGCTCGCCGCCCATGATCAGGATGATAAAAGAGACTATGAGCGCGCAGACATACTCGAGCCTGCCGTGACCGAACGGGTGCTCGTCGTCGGCGGGCTTATTTGCCAGACGGAAGCTGACGAGCGTCACCGCGGACGAGCCCGCGTCCGACAGGTTGTTTGCAGCATCCGCCGTTATGGCTATACTGCCCGTTACCGAGCCGACAATGAATTTTGCCGCGGTCAGCAGGATATTGCATATTATTCCGACAACGCCGCTTAAAACGCCGTAGCGCGAACGCACGGCGGGGTCGTCGGTCTTTTCACAGTCCTTGATAAAGAGCTTTATCAGAAGCTTTGTCATGATAACCTCCGGGGTAATATGCAGGTATGCGGATACAGGCGCCGAAATGATTTCGTGCCGCTCCTGCGGCATCGGTGCGTCGAGTCGCCGCACTCTGCAAGTTTCTTATCTGTGTTGTGCAAATGTCGAGGGCGGCAGTATCCGCTCTTACGGTGTGCTTTTCGCTTGTTGCTTTCTCCGCATTTTAATATTCCGCAGGAACGCAATGCCCTGCGGAATAATTTTATCGGTTCTGTTTTTTTACATTCTCTCCGGCACGCTTATCTTGAGCAGGGTCAGGATGTTCTTGAGAACCTCCTTGACGCACAGGCACAGATATATTCTCGCCGCGCTCAGATCCTTGTCGTCGCAGTTGACGCGGCAGGCGTTGTAGAACTTGTGGAAGAGGGTCGCAAGGTCTATGCAGTAGCGCGTGATGCGCGCGGGGTCGTAGTTCTTCGCGGAGAGGACAATCTCGTCGGTGAGCGACGCCAAATGCCTGATTATCTCGCGCTCCTCGGGCGCGGTGAGCAGATCGAGCTGCTCGGGCGTGCACTCGGGGATGTCACAGCCTTGCTCCTTGAGCTTTCTCAGTATGCTGCAAATTCTCGCGTGGGCGTACTGGCAGTAGTAAACGGGGTTCTGCGAGTTCTCGGCTATTGCGAGATCGAGGTCGAACTCCATCTGCGTCGCGGGCTCGCGGAGGTTGAAGAAGAAACGCACCGCGTCTATCGGGATCTCTTCGAGCAGGTCAACGAGCGTTATCGCCTTGCCGGTACGCTTGGACATACGCACGACTTCGCCGTTTCTCGTCAGGCGCACGAGCTGCATGAGAACTATGTCGAGCCTGTCTCCGTCAAGACCCAGCGCGTCGAGCGCGCCCTTCATTCTCGCAACATGGCCGTGGTGGTCTGCGCCCCAGATGTCGATAGCCCTGTCGAATTTTCTTATCGCAAGCTTGTTGCGGTGATAGGCGATATCCGCCGCAAAATAGGTCGGATTTCCGTTTTGACGGATGAGCACGTCGTCCTTGAGGCCGAGCTTGTCGATATCCTCCTGCGTCTTGCCCTGAGCCAAAAGGCGCTTTGTCTGAACCTCCGTGTTCTTATACCACAGCGCGCCGTCAAGCTCGTAGGTGAGTCCCTTTTCCTTGAGCAGCTCAATGGTATCGTGAAGCTCCGTACCGTTGTGCAGGGTGCTCTCCTTGAACCAGGTGTCGTACTCTATCCTGTATTTTGAAAGTATCTCGTGCATGGAGTCGATGTTCTTCGGCAGCGCGAAATCGACGAGCGCCTTGCGGCGAACCTCCTCGCTCTCCGAAATATATCTGTCGCCGTAGACCTCGGCGAACTCCTTTGCGCGCTCGGCGATATCCTCGCCGTGGTAGCTGTCCTCGGGCAGCTCGGGCGCGTCGTCGCCCTTATATATCTGCTGATAGCGGATATCGAGCGAGAGGGCGAATTTGTCTATCTGATTGCCGGCGTCGTTTATATAGAACTCGCGGCTGACATCGTAGCCCGCAAAGTCCATGACCGCCGCGAGGCAGTCGCCCAGAGCGCCGCCGCGGGCGTTGCCCATGTGCATGGGACCCGTCGGATTGGCGGAGACGAACTCTATATTCACCTTTTCGCCCTTGCCGAAGTCGGAGCGGCCGTAGTCGTCGCCCTTTTTGCGGATATCCATGAGTATCTCCGAATAGAAGCGGTCGGAGAGTCTGAAGTTTATGAAGCCGGGACCCGCGGACTCGCAGGATGAAAACGCGGTGCCCTCAAGGTCGATGTTCTCGGTTATGGCAGAGGCTATCAAGGCGGGCGCACGTCTGAACGCTCTCGCCCACGCCATGGCCGCGTTTGTGGAGTAGTCACCGTTTCTCCTGTCCGCCGGAACCTCGACATTGAAATCCGTAAGCTCGGCCTCGGGCAGCGTCCCCGCCGCCATCGCCTTTTCAGCGGCGTCCTTTACAAGCTCGCAGAGCTTATCCTCAACCTGTTTTACAAGCACTGACATACATTTATCCATCCTTTCGTTGTAACCGCAGCTTCTGCGGGCAAACCGTCATTTTTACTGTCCGCTGACCGTTATCTTCAGCTCGTTCGACGACGCGAGATCCGCGTTGACGTCGATAGTGTAGTGAAGCAGCAGCTCGCCTCCGTCCTCCGTTACGGACGACTCGACTTTTTTTGCGAATATGCCGAGGAGCATATCCCCGAACGGGGTCGCATAGTGGCAGACGTGGCGCTGACCGCGCTCCATCACCATCTGTGTAGTATATGCGCCGTCCCTTGTCATTGTGACAAGTCCGCCGTCCTCTATAAGCAGGGTGGTGACGCAGCCCTTGAGCTCGTCGTCGGGCTCCTCGTACGAGAGCTCGTAGCCGTTTTCGAGCAGCCGCAGAACGCCCTGAGTGTTCGTCTGCGACGAGTAGCTGTCCTCCGGCCCGGAGTGGCTGCCCTCAATGTTTATAAATACCTGTTTTTCCATTGAAAAAGCCCTTTTCTTTCATGCTTCGAGGCTTTTAAAAGCCCCTTTCTTTTGATTTTTTATAATACCACAGACATACGCCTTTCGTCAACCCGTTTTATTTGAAAACGGAAGCGTTATTTTTCCGTTAGAGCATTGCAAGTGAGCCGATATTATGATATTATATATAAGTATGTATATTATATACTTTACTACTGAACTATATAAACTTTAAGGAGAGCAGTTATGATCGATATCCGTAACGCGATGAACGACATCTACAAGAACCTTGAGCCGACCCTCACCAAGTGCGGCTTCAGAATCACCACTCCCGCAGACATCTCCGACGGTATCCCCGTCGAGGTCACGAGCGGGCGCGCCGTCATGGATTTTTCCGGCGAAAACAAGGCGCTGCGCATTGAGCATTACGACAACAAGATAGCCCTGCTCTGGGCTCAGAAGGAGGGCGCGAACGAGACCGATTTCGCAAAAATCGCCCACTCCCTGCTCGATGTCGAAACCGCGGACAGCAAGGACGTAAAGTATATCTCGAACGAGTATGCCGAGCTTATTGAAGAGAACTTCGGCAAGAACGGAGCTGCCGAAAAGAAGAAGGTCAAGCTCCCGACCCCCGTCTCCAAGGCTGCGGCCAAGAGCGGCGAGGCCTGCTATGACGCAAACACCTTTGCAAACCGCCTGAGCGTCATCTATCCCGAGCTTCGCGAGGAATACAAAAAGAACATCGAGACCTACGGCGAGTTCCTGCCCGAGGATTTCTTCAAGAACTACGCCGCCCCCGTGATCGTCGGAGTGATAAAGGAAAACGACCCGCAGAAGATGAAGAAGCTCTTCAATCTGCTCAACGATATCTATGACGACGGCACGAACGAGATACAGAGCATAATTGCCGTGACCATACTCGGCGAGCTCAACAACGATCAGGATCTGCTCGCAAACTGCGTGGACTATATGAGCGCCGACATGATCTCCCCCGTCGTTCAGGTCAACAAGTATCTCGCAAAGTCGAAGAGCGCGAGAATGAGGCTTGAGAATCCGCCCAAGTATAAGCCCAAAAAGAAAAAGAAGAAAAAGAATATGTTCTCCACCCTGGCAAATCAGTGATTAGGGGCAAGAGCTTCGGAGAAGGAGGATAAAAGCGTTGGATAACAATGAGAACATTGAGATCCTTGAAGAGAGCGCAGATAATCAGGACGAGCTTGTGCTCGACGAGGATATTGAGCTCGACAAGGATATGAATACAAAGGTCACCGAGGAATACGACGCGAGCCAGATTCAGGTTCTTGAGGGACTTGAGGCCGTTCGCAAGCGCCCCGGTATGTATATCGGCTCTACGGGTCCGCGCGGCCTGCACCACCTTGTCTATGAAATAGTCGATAACTCGATAGACGAGGCTCTTGCGGGCTTCTGCACGAATATCGACGTTGAGATTCTCCCGGGCGACGTCATAAGCGTCAAGGATAACGGACGCGGTATCCCCGTGGGAATGAACGAAAAGATGGGCATTTCAACCGTCACCGTGGTTTTGACCGTCCTGCACGCCGGCGGCAAGTTCGGCGGCAGCGGCTACAAGGTCTCCGGCGGTCTGCACGGCGTCGGCTCGTCCGTCGTCAACGCCCTCTCCGAGTGGCTTGAGGTCGAGGTTGCGCAGAACGGCCATGTCTATCAGCAGCGCTTCTCGAACGGCGGTCATCCCGACTATGACCTCAAGGAGATAGGCACATCGTCGGCGACCGGCACGACTATACGCTTCAAGCCCGATCCCGAGATTTTCCGCGAGACGACGGAATATGACTTCGAGACGCTCGAGAGACATCTGCGTGAGTCCGCGTTCTTAAACGCCGGACTGTGCATAACCCTTGCGGACAGACGCGACCTCGAAAACGAAGTCGAGCGCACCTACTGCTACGAGGGCGGCCTTTCAAGCTTCGTAGATTATCTCACCGTGAGCCGCGGGCAGACCCCCCTGCACGAAACTCCCATCCACTTCTCCGCCATGCACGGCGACAGGAGCGCGGAGATAGCCATGCAGTACACAGACAGCTACAACGAGACCATGCTCTCGTTTGCAAATAACGTCCGCACCGTTGACGGCGGCACGCACGAGACCGGTTTCAAGACCGCTCTGACCCGCGTTTTCAACGACTACGGACGCAAGTATTCCATTCTCAAGGACGGCGACAAGAAGCTCTCCGGCGACGACGTGCGCGAGGGACTGACGGTTGTTATCAGCGTCAAGCTGACCGAGGCGCAGTTCGAGGGTCAGACCAAGGGCAAGCTCGGCAACACCGATATCACCCAGCTCGTCTCGACCACCGTCTACGAGAAGCTGATGACCTATTTCGAGGAGAATCCCGCGGTCGCAAAGGCGATTTTCTCAAAGGCTCTCGACGCTTCGCGCGCAAGAGAGGCGGCGAGAAAGGCGCGTGAATTGGCGCGCCGCAAGTCCGTTCTCGACTCGAACTCCCTGCCCGGCAAGCTTGCCGACTGCACCGAGCGCGACGCCGAGCGCACAGAGCTCTACATCGTCGAGGGAGATTCCGCAGGCGGCTCCGCAAAAGAGGGACGCGACAGACGCTTCCAGGCCATTCTTCCCCTCTGGGGCAAGATGCTCAACGTTGAAAAGGCGAGACTTGACAGAGTTATCGGCAACGAGAAGCTCATGCCCATAGTCATAGCTCTCGGCACCGGAATAGGCGACGAATTTGATATAACAAAGCTTCGCTACAACAAGATAGTCATTATGGCGGATGCCGATGTCGACGGCGCGCATATCAGAACGCTGCTTTTGACCTTCTTCTTCCGCTATATGCGCCCGCTCATAGAGCAGGGTCACGTCTATCTCGCCCAGCCCCCGCTGTTCAAGGTCAGCAAGGGCAAGAAGGTAAGATACGCCTTCTCCGACGAGGAGCGCGACGAGTTCATGGCGGAGTTCGGCGGCTCGGGTAGCTGCGATATCCAGAGATACAAGGGTCTCGGCGAGATGGATGCCGAGCAGCTCTGGGAGACGACAATGGATCCCGACTTCCGCACGATGCTGCGCGTCAACGTTGAGGACGCGATGCTCGCGGACGAGACCTTCTCCATTCTCATGGGCGACAAGGTCGAGCCGCGCCGCGAGTTCATCGAAACCAATGCAAAATACGTCCAGAACCTGGACATATAACGGAAAGGAGTAGATCTCTGTGAGCTTTGACGAAGCATATAACGAACAAAAAATAATCAATGTCGAGATCAATAGAGAAGTGCGTAAATCCTTTCTGGATTACTCCATGTCGGTCATCACCTCGCGTGCTCTGCCCGATGTGCGCGACGGCTTGAAGCCCGTCCACAGACGCATACTTTACACCATGTACGAAAACGGCCTCTACCCCGATAAGCCGTACCGCAAATGCGCGGACACGGTCGGTTCGGTGCTCGGCCGCTACCATCCTCACGGCGACGCCTCCGTCTATGACGCCATGGTGCGTCTGGCGCAGGACTTCTCCATGAGATATACGCTCGTTGACGGCCACGGCAACTTCGGTTCCGTCGACGGCGACCCGCCCGCCGCTTACCGTTACACCGAGTCAAAGCTCAAAAAGCTCTCTCTCGAAATGCTGACGGATATCGACAAGGACACGGTCGATTTTATCCCGAACTACGACGACCGACTCAAGGAGCCCACGGTGCTCCCGTCGAGATATCCGAATCTGCTTGTAAACGGCTCTGTCGGCATAGCGGTCGGCATGGCGACAAATATCCCTCCGCACAATCTGCGCGAGGTCGTAGCCGCCATGAACTGCCTGATAGATAACCCCGATGCGACGCTCGAGGAGCTCATGACTCATCTGCCCGGTCCCGATTTCCCGACCCGCGGAATAATCATGGGCAGAGCGGGCATACGTGCCGCCTACGGCACAGGCCGCGGCAAGATTATAGTCCGCGCCCGCGCCGAGATAGTCGAGACAAAGGGCGACCGCCACAAGATAGTTGTCACCGAGATCCCTTACGGCGTCAATAAGGCGAAGCTCATAGAGAGCATGGCGGATCTCGTCAAGGATAAGCGCATCGAGGGCATATCCGATATCCACGACTATTCCTCGCGCTCCGGTATGCACATCGACATCACCTTGAAGCGCGACGCGAATCCGCAGGTGGTTTTGAATCAGCTCTATACCTACACTCAGCTCCAGTCTACCTTCGGCGTGATTATGCTCGCCCTCGTAAACGGCGAGCCGAAGATACTCACCCTTAAGCAGATTCTTCAGCAGTATATAGACTACCAGTGCGAGATAGTCACCCGCCGCACAAGGTACGATCTGAAAAAAGCTCAGGAGCGCGCCCATATACTCGAGGGCTTGCTCACGGCTCTCGATTTCATCGACGAGGTCATAGCCATTCTGCGCGCGTCAAAGAGCATCCCCGAGGGACGCGAGGCGCTCATGAACCGCTTCGGGCTCGACGAAGTTCAGGCGCAGGCGATAGTCCAGATGAGACTCGGCCAGCTGACCGGACTCGAGCGCATAAAGGTCGAGGACGAGATGGCTCAGCTCAAGGCGAAGATAGCCGACTTTATAGATATTCTCTCGAACGAGGAGAGGATACTCACTATTGTCCGCGAGGAGACCGGCGCCATTGCCGAGAAGTTCGGCGACGACCGCCGTACGGTCATTGAAAACGTCAGCGGCGAGGTCGATATAGAGGATCTTATCCCCGAGGAGACCTGCGTGTTTACCATGACGAACCTCGGCTATATCAAGCGTATCCCCGCCGACGCATACACGATCCAGCACCGCGGCGGCAGAGGCGTCAAGGGCATGACAAGGCGCGAGGAGGACGTGGCAAAGACCATGTTTACCTGCTCCACCCACGATTACGTCATGTTCTTTACCACCCGCGGCAGAACTTACCGTCTCAAGGGCTATGAAGTGCCCGAGGGCTCGAGAAACAGCAAGGGCATGAATATAGTCAACCTTCTGCCCCTCGAGGCGGGCGAAAAGGTGTCGGCGATGATAAGAGTGCCCGAATATGACCCCGATGCGTTCCTCTGCATGGTCACGCGCAAGGGCATTATCAAGCGCACGAGCCTCGACGCTTACCGCAACGTCCGCAAGAACGGCGTTATAGCAATTAACCTCGACGATGACGACGAGTTGGCATGGGTTCGCCTGACCTCCGGCAGCGACGACCTGCTCGTAGCCACGCGCAAGGGCATGGGCATCCGCTTCAATGAGAGCGACGCCAGACCGCTCGGCAGAACGGCAAGGGGCGTCAAGGCTATCGAGCTGCGCGAGGGCGATGAGGTTATCGGCATGGAAGTGCTCGACGAGGCCAAGACCGTCCTCACCGTCAGCAGCACGGGCTATGGCAGACGCAGTGAGCCCTCCGACTACAGACTCCAGTCGAGAGGCGGCAAGGGCACGATAAACTACCGCACCGAGACCTACGGCGACGTTGCCGCGATAGCGGTCGTTGACGAGAGCGAGGATGTTATCTTAATCTCCTCCGACGGCATAATAATCCGTATCCCCGTCTCGCAGATAAGCACATTTGCAAGACCCTCAAAGGGTGTCAGAGTCATGCGCGTGTCCGAGGGCGAAGAGCTCGTGACAGTCGCCTGCACTCCGAGCGAGGAGGATGAGGAGAAGGACGAGGACTCCACCGACGGCGAAAATTCGTCCGCCGAAAACGGTGAAAACTCCGACTCAAATGAATAATAAGTCGGTTTTTTGTTAAAATTTTGTAAGAAGTTACAAATAACTCTTGTCATAACGGTGATTCTCTGTTATTATATTGACATGACAAGTGAAGTCATAAATAGGAAAAGGGGGTTTATAATGAACATCGCTCTCATGGCTCACGACTCTAAAAAAGAACTTATGACTCAGTTCTGTATCGCTTATTGCGGTATTCTGAGCCGCCACTCCCTCTGCGCCACCGGCACTACGGGCAAGCTCGTAGCCGAGGCAACCGGACTTGAGATTCAGCGTTTCCTCAGCGGCAGTCAGGGCGGAGACCAGCAGATAGCGTCCAGAATAGCCTGCAACGAGATAGACCTTCTGCTCATGTTCAGGGATCCGCTCACACCCAAGCCGAACGAGCCGAACGAAGCAAACCTTTTAAGACTTTGCGACGTACACAACATCCCCGTTGCCACCAATATAGCCACCGCCGAGGCTCTTATTCACAGCCTTGCCCGCGGCGACCTTGATTGGCGCGATATAGTCAACCCGAAATAAGCTCAACCCGCCCCGGCGGCATTCCCGCCGGGCGGCTTTTTAGGGAGCTTTTTTCGCTCATCCCGCCAACGGCGGGATTTAATGTTTTTATGGAAGGAACAAAAACATGGCTCTTTTTACAAAGGCCGTCAAGGGTACGCAGGATGTGCTGCCCGCGGCGAGCTATAAAAACCGCTTTCTCGAAAATACACTGCTCGATATAGCCGCCCGCTTCGGCTTCAAGGAGATACGCACTCCCGTGTTCGAGCATACGGAGCTGTTTTCCCGCGGCGTCGGAGACACCACCGATGTCGTGCAGAAGGAGATGTACACTTTTCTCGACAAGGGCGGACGCTCGATAACTCTGCGCCCCGAGGGGACTGCGGGCGCGGCGCGCGCTTTTCTTGAGCACGGGCTTTTCAACGAGCCCCTGCCGCAAAAGACCTGCTATATAACCTCGTGCTACCGCTACGAGAAGCCGCAGTCCGGCAGATACAGAGAATTTCACCAGTTCGGCGTTGAGGTTTTCGGCACTCCAGCACCCGCCGCGGACGCGGAGATAATCTCCCTTGCCGCCGAGATATTCGCTTTCTTGGGCATTGAAGATTTGACGCTCGAGATAAACTCTATCGGCTGCCCGACCTGCCGCGCCGAGTACCATAAGGCTCTCAAGGCATATTTCGAGCAGTATAAGGCCGACCTTTGCGGCACCTGCCTTGACAGGCTCGAGAGAAACCCCATGCGTATTCTCGACTGCAAGAGCCCCGTCTGCTCCAAAATCGCCGAGGGCGCGCCCGTCATGCTCGACTACCTCTGCGACGAGTGCCGCGAGCACTTTGAAAAGGTTAAGAGCTACCTCGACGCGCTGATGATAAGCTATGTCGTCAACCCGCATATCGTGCGCGGACTCGACTACTATACAAAGACCGTTTTTGAGTTCGTCTCGCATAACGAAAAGACCGACGGACTTGTCTGCGGCGGCGGCGGACGCTATGACGGGCTCATAGAGGAGCTCGGCGGTCAGCACACCCCGTCGCTCGGCTTTGCGATGGGACTTGAGAGGCTGTTAAGCGTCATTGAGGCGCAGGGCATAGAGCTGCCCGGCGACCAAAGATGCGACATATATATCGGCTCTATCGGCGACGCGGCGTCGCTCGTTGCGGCGAAGCTCTGCACCGACCTGCGCTCCGACGGAGTCAGCGCGCAGTTTGACGTTGCGGGACGCTCTGTCAAGGCTCAGATGAAGTACGCCGACAAATTGGGCGCACGCTTTACCTGCGTCATAGGCGACGACGATATCGCAAAGGGCGAAGTCACCGTCAAGAATATGGAAAACGGCGAAAAGACCGCTTTTTTAATCGAAAGCTTCAGCGACGAATTCTCGTCCGCTCTCATTCAGAGTGCGGCAAGCGCCTTTGCGGACAGCATAAGCGACGGCGATTTCGACGCTGCCGACATATCAAATCTCTTTGGAGGGCTCATGTAATGGAGAGAACTTATATTGCGGACATAAAAAACAACCTCGGCAAGCCCGTGCTCGTTCAGGGCTTCGTCGAAAACCTGCGCGACAGCAAGTATATGGCTTTCATCGTGCTCAAGGATATCAGCGGAAAAATTCAGATAACCGTTGAGAAAGAGAAGCTGCCGGAGCTCTGCCCCGTGATAGCCTCCTTGACTCAGGATTCCGTTATATCCGTCGTCGGAACCGCCGTTGAAAACGATTTCGTCAAGATGGGCGGCGTTGAGATAATCCCCGAGTCGATAACTGCAGAGTCGATAGCGGACGCACTGCCGATAGTGCGCAAGGAGATTCCCGCCACGAAGAAGCGCCCCGGCGTTGAGCGCTCGAGCATAGACCAGCGAATAGACTACCGCTGGATAGATCTTCGTACCGACGAAAATCAGCTCATGTTCAAGGTTCAGACTGCCATGGTCAACGCCATGCGCGAGTTCCTTATAGACCGTAATTTTATCGAGATACACACCCCCAAGCTCATCGGCGCGGCGAGCGAGAGCGGCGCGGAGGTTTTTGAGGTCAAGTATTTTGACCGCCTCGCCTATCTTGCGCAGAGCCCGCAGTTCTATAAGCAGATGGCCATGGCGAGCGGCTTTGAGCGTATATTCGAGGTAGGCCCCGTTTTCAGAGCCGAGAAGTCCTACACAAATAAGCACACCACCGAGTTCTCCGGCTTCGACCTTGAGTTCAGCTACATCACCTCCTTCAAGGATGTCATGAAGATGGAGGAGGAGCTGCTGACCTATATGCTTAAAGCGGTTAAGGAGAAGTACGGCGAGGAGATAGAGGAACTGTTCGGCAAGGAGGTTGTCGTTCCGACAACTCCGTTCCCCGTCATAAAGCTCGCTGACCTCTATGACGAGCTCGAAAAGGAGTTCGGCTACACCGTGCCCGACAGCGAAAAGGGCGACCTCACGACCGACGCCGAGCGCCTGAGCTACGATTGGGTCATGAAGAAGTACGGCCACGAGTTCCTGTTCATTACCGACTACAGCGCCGAGAAGCGTGCATTCTACCATATGCGCGACGAGAACGGCGTGCCGCAGGGCTACGACCTCATCTGGCGCGGCGTCGAGATAACCACCGGCGCTCAGCGCGAGCACAGATACGACGTGCTCAAGAGCCAAGCGCAGGAGAAGGGGCTCGAGAAGGATGTTGAGTTCTATCTCGAATTCTTCAAATACGGCTGCCCGCCCCACGGCGGCTTCGGAATCGGCATCGACCGCCTGACCATGCTCATGCTCGGACTGCACATCAAGGAAGCGATGTTCCTCTTCAGAGGCCCTAACAGACTCACCCCGTAACGGAAAAAGAGAAATCCCGTCGAGTTTTTCGGCGGGATAATTTTATGGTTTTCATAAGCAAAAAACGGGCGGCATAATCTCTGTTATGCCGCTCGCTTTAATTTTATATTTTATTTTATCCCGTTGATGAACGAGAAGATCGCATCTATCCGCGCAATGATATCGCGTATATCATGCGCTATGCGGATAGCGGTGATGATATATGCGGGGGTGAGGTCTGCTTTTGTCACGCCCGAATAGTTGCGGGTCACGGTGAAGCCGAAGTCGCGGGTCGCGTCCTTTCCGGTGACGGTCATGCGCCTGTATGCCACGGTTATTTTATCGTAGCTCTCCGCCGAGGGAACCTTGCCCGTGAACGCTATCTCGGCGCTCTCGCCCGCCTCGAGGACTATCGGATAGGGCAGAATGAAGTTCAGCGTGCCGTTCTCCGCGGCTATCGAGGAGACCGTAATCTTATCCTTTTTCGACAGGTTTTTAACTATGACGGAGTTGCAGGAGAAGAGGCGTCTTGTGAGCGTCGGCAGGAAGGAGGAGTTCGTGCTCTTGAAGAGGACAGCTATGTCGCTCGTCGGAGCGAGGCTCTCCATGAACTGGGGATACTCCATATGAGAATAAGCGTCCTTGATGTTGTCGGTGAGCAGAAGCTCCATGAGCAGGTCATAGGTGCGGGGGTCCCACTCCGCCTGACCGTGGTAGTGGCGGTTGACTACCCATGTGCGCTCGGGCATATAGCCGGTCGAGAGGTCAACCGTTCTGTCGGGCGAGATGTTGTTCTTGCCGGTCTTTACAGCCTGCTTGTAGTCGGCGGGGAACGTCTCGCCGAAGGGCGCGCACACTGCGCCGCAGGAGTATTTCATATTTACTATGCCGTCGCTGTTGTCAACGGTACCCGAGGCGAGCGGCACGCCGGAGCAGGCCTTCAGAGAGACGCTGACTCCCTTTTTCTGCTGAGCGTAGAGCGTCTCGGAGATATGCGACATAAAGCCGTTTCGGACTTTCTCGACTTTCTCTGTGAGCTTTGCGTTCTTAACGGAATCGAGGCGCACGGACTTGATATATTCGTAATTCTCCGGGTCGCACATCTCCCAGAATGCGGGGATGTTTATGACGCTCGGGAGAACCATGGTCTTGAGTCCGTAGTCGGCGACGTTGTTCGCGCCGTCGGCGGGGATGATGTCCATAACAAACGAGAAGTCCGCCTCGGTGTGGAGAATGGATCTTAAAATATCGAGCGTGGTGTCAAAATTGAGCGAGATGGGCTTGTCGGTATAGAGGTCGGAGACGAGGTTGCTGCCCGCGAGAAGCGGAGTGTCAAACACCGCGCGGTCAATGTAGTTGTCGTCGGGATATTCGTACATATACACGCCCAGCAGCAGGCAGCCCTGGCTGATACTGTATACGCTGACCTTGTCGTGTCCCGTGAGGGCGCAGACCTCCGCGAGATAATCATGGAGCTGAGCCGCGACATCCGCGTGGCTGAGTCTCCAGTCGTAGAGGAAGTTGAAAACATGGTCGTCGCCTATCTCGTCGCCGATAACCTCCATGTCGAGAAACTCCGAGCCCGTGTAGGGAACGAGGTCGAGCTGACCGTTCTTTGTGAATGCCTCAAGGCTCGTGTCCTTTGCGCTGCTGAGTATGGGCACTATGTCATAGAACGAAGTGCCGTCGTCGTTCATTCTCAGCGGCTCGACAATAGAAGTTATTATCTCGCGCATCGGCTTTTCTATGCCGTCGGTGCCCTTTTGGGCTATCAGCTTAATTATACCCGTGATAAGATCGGGGGCGTTGACTCCGAGGAGCTTTAATATCTCCTTGGTGTCGGGCGGGAAAACGCGCTTTAACGAGCCGTCCTCCTGCTTTTCGGCGAGAACCGTAGCGCCGAAGCCGGAAATCATAACAACGGGCGAGTGACCGCATGCGCACTTGGTGGCGGCCGCCGCGGTGGACGCGAATACCGAGCCGAGCATAACCGCGGCGATTAAAACGCAGAGTATTCGCTTAAACGGTTTTTTCTTCATTTTTTGTTTTCTCCTTTCGCAAAGCACTTTTATGCAACGGACAAATTATACATTATTTTTGCAAAATTGTAAACAATTTGTTTATGATTCTTGTAAAACATTTTCTCGCTCTTAATCTATAGACAACGAACGGAGAGGTGTGCTATAATAATCACGGAATAAACTAAGAAAAACCGAAAGGATGGTAATAACTCATGAAAAAAACACTGAAGCTGACAGCTCTTGTCATGGCAGTGGCGATATTCGTCTGCGCCTTTGCGGGCTGCACGGCGAAGCTTGACAAGCTTATTGTAGGAAAGTGGAGCGATGAGCAGAACAAGGTGACTGTCGAGTTCAAGGATGACGGCACATTCAAATTTGAATCGAGTAATCTCAATATTCTCGGTCTCTCGATAGGCACTTCCGTTTCCGGTACATACAAGGTCAATACCGAAGCCGACCCCGCAACCGTTACTGCCGCTCCCGAGATGTCCTTCGCGGGCTTCAAGGCCGGCGCGGAGATAACCTTCACCGCAGCCTATGACAAGGACAGCAAGGTGCTCAAGCTCACAAACGACAAACTCGGCACGCTGAACCTCACTAAGGTCGAGGAGTAAAAAAACAGTCGCCGCTGCGGGAGACCGCAGAGCAAATATAATCGAAATACATAAGCTTTTTATCCCGGCCTCGCGCCGGGATTTTTTCTGCATAAAAATGAAAAAAGTTGTTTCTTTTTTCCAACAAGTATGCTATTATATGTACGGCAAAATTTTTATTGGGGAGAGATTCTATGAAAATTCGAAGATTTATTGCCGCTCTGCTCGCGGCGCTTATGCTCTCGGCCTTCGCGGGCTGCTCCGTAAAACAAGATACGGGCAAGGAGACACTCGGCGCAGCGGACGGAAAAACAGACGAAGCCGTGTCCGAGCAGCAGGACGAAAGTCCCGCCTCCGACGCAAACGACCCGGCGAGTGATTCCGACGGCAGTACGCCTGCGCCCGACGGCAGTGCGTCTGCACCCGGCGGAAACACAGTTTCGCCCAACGGCGGCAGCCAGTCCGGAAGCGGCAAGCCCGCAGGCCAGACGCAGAAGCCGACCGCCGCGACCGCCAAGCCCGACGTAAAGAAGTCAAAATATTTCCTGGGCACCGACCTCGACGGGTGGTATCATTGGAATCAGATAGGCGAAGGCTTTCAAGGGAACACGGAGTATATCGCAATTTGGGACAAGGAATATAATTCGAGAGGCAATATAGTCAAGCAGTCCTCATATGACAGGCTCGGCGATGAAATCCGCCCCTACGGTCAATGCTTTTACGAATATTCCTATAACGGCGACGGCACGGTGAAGGAGATCCGCCGCTCCGGCTATTTCCCCGCAACCTTCCGCTATGAATACGACGCCGCCAAGAGAATAACAAAAGTTACCAAGTCAGACCCCGCCACCGGAGAAGTAACCGATACGCTGACTCTTTCATACAATAAAAGTGGGAAGCTCGCCTGTGCAGCCGGCAGCGATTGGAAGGTCCTCTCTTCATATGACGGCAGCGGTCGTCTCACAAAAAAAGAGAAGACCTACAACGGCATCGTCAAAGCGTTTACTTACGAATACAACAGCAGAAACGATGTCGTTCGCAAAACGGAGACCGGCAAATATCCCGACAGCTCGTACAAAATCGTCTACGATTATAAATATGCCGAAAACGGCGCTCTGATAAAGCTCGTTGTGCTCGACCCGGACGGTATACTGTATGAACGCGAGTACACGAACGATAAATACGGCAACCCGACCGAAATAAAAGAGACAAAGTCTCAAAAAGGCAAGGTCATAAGCTCCTATGTCTACCCGTTTACATATGAGTATGCGGCAGACAGGATAACCGTTACAAGCTCGGACAGCGGCAAAAAAATATACGGATATCAGAAGAACGAGAGCATAATTACAACCGAATACAACTTTTTCTGATAAAAAGCACTTTTTATCCCGGCCTCGCGCCGGGATTTTTTCTGTGCCGTGAAAATAAAAATCAAAATCTGTATCTTTTTTTCGGGAAGTATGCTATTATGTGGATGACAGGAGAAAATAAAGGGAGGTATTTTATGAAGATCCGAAGATTTATTGCCGCAGTTCTCGCCGTCCTCGCGCTTGCAGCCTTTGCCGGCTGCAAGAAACACGACAAAGACCAAACCGACACAACGGGAAAAAACGATGAGACAGTATCCGAAGATAGCAGCGAAAGCACCGACCCGGGCGCGGATGTTAATGCCGACATAAAAAACTCCAGGTATTTTCTCGGCATCGACCTCGACGGGTGGTATCACTGGAACAAAGTCGGCGACGGATTTCAAGACGGTTCGAAGTATACTGCACTTTGGGAAAAGAAATATAACTCACGCGGAGATATAGTATCGTCCGTCGTATACGAGCCGATTTCACCCGGAAACTATCACGAAGATCGGAGGCTGTTCGCCTATTCGTATAACGGCGACGGCACGGTGAAGGAAGTCCGCTGCTCCGGCTATTTCCCCGCAACCTACCTCTACGAGTACGATGCCGCCAAGAGAATAACAAAGATAAACGCGTCGCCCGCCGACGAGGATACATACGATATGACCTTTTCGTATGACAAAAACGGGACGCTCTTAAACGTCAAGTGCAAATATTGGGATATCGTCTTTTCGTATAATAACGGCGGAAAGCTCATCAAAAGAGTGCAAACAACCTACGAGGGCTTTGTCAACACCTTTGCTTATGAGTATAACGGCAGGGGCGACGTTATTCGCAAAACCGAAAGCAACAAGTTCCCGAGCAGCTCCTTCAAGGGCGTGACCGAATACAAATACGATGAGAGAGGTGCGCTCATAAAGCTTGTCTCGACCGACTCCTACGGCTCGACGATAGAGAAAGAATACAAGAACGACGCCTACGGCAATCCAGTTGAGATCAAGGAAACGAAGACCTCAAACGGAGATTTTATCAGCTCTTATTCCTACACTTATTCATACGAATATGAGACGGCGAAGATATCGGTTACTCGCTCGGACGGCGATAAAAAAATATATGAGTATCAAAAGAACAAGAGCATACTCATGCCTGAGTCGGCTGAGTTCTGAGCGTTGAATGTCGAGAATAAAGGGAGGTATTTTATGAAGATCCGAAGATTTATTGCCGCAGTTCTCGCCGTCCTCGCGCTTTCAGCCTTTGCCGGCTGCAAGAAACACGACAAAGACCAAACCGACACAACGGAAAAAAACGATGAGACAGTATCCGAAGATAATCCCGAAAGCACCGCATCTGTCGCGGATGTTAATGCCGACATAAAAAACTCCGGATATTTCCTCGGCATAGACCTCGACGGGTGGTACCACTGGAATCAAACATCGAGCGGTTATCAGAAAGATACGACTTATACCGCGAGCTGGACAAAGGAATATAACTCGCGCGGCGACCTCGTTTCATATATCACCTATGTCCTGATTTCCGCGGGTAACTTTTCCGCCGAAAAGAGGTCATACGGCTATACCTACAACAGCGACGGCACGGTGAAGGAAATCAGCCGCTCGGGGCATTCCCAAGGCACCTACCGCTACGAGTACGACTCGGAGAAGAGAATAACAAAAATCACCTCGGCGGAGCCCTCCGGCGAAGTGACCGCAACACTGAATTTTTCGTATGACAAGCACGGCAGACTCGCAGAAAAAAGTGATTTTTACGGGAGCACCGTCTTTTCTTACGACGGCAAGGGAAGGCTCGTCAAGAGCGAGAGAAATTCCTCAGAGGCCGCGTCCGAGAGCTTTACGGAGACGTTTACCTATAAATATAACTCCGACGGCGATATAGTGCGCCAGACATATACAGTCAAAAATCCCTTCAACACGTCTAAAATCATCACCGAATACGAATATGACGAGCGCGGCGCGCTGATAAGGCTGACAGTCAGGGATTCCTTCGGCGCCGAGACCGAAAAGGAGTACAAAAACGACGCCTACGGAAATCCCGTCGAAATAAAGGAGACCCGGTTCCAGGACGGCGAGGCGGGAAGCACTGAGGTTATCTCGTATTCATACGAATATGAGACCGCCAAGATAGCGGTCACGGGCACGGACGGCAGCAAAACAACATACGAATATCAAAAGAACAAGAGCATAGTCACACCCGAGACGGAGTAGCTTTAAGATATTCCGAAAATTCTCCCGGCCCTGTGCCGGGATTTTTTCCGCCCTACGAAATTAAAAATCAAAATTCGCACATTTTTTATAAAAAGTGTGCTATTATATATACAACGAAGCAATCGGGAGGTATTCAATAAAAATGAGAAGATTTTTTGCAGCCGTTTTGGCGGCGGCCATGCTGTTGTCATTTGCGGGATGCGCAGTTAAAGACACGCAGAGCGACTCGACCGCGCCCGCCGAGGAGCAGACGACCGAGGAGAAAAGCACAGAGCCTCCGACCAACGAGGACGGCAGCCTCGTCAAGCCGAAAAACGCGGTCTCCGTCTCCGACGATGTGAAGATAAAGACCTACAGCGGCTCGTCTATAATCGAAATCGGCAACCGCGAAATGGAGCCCTACGGCAACTCATATAAAAACATGAAGTCCTACGCCGACGCGCTCAACCGCCTCAAGGCGGAGATGCCGAACACCAAGGCCTACTGTCTCATGGCGCCGACCGCGATAGAATTCTATGCGCCGAGCAAATACAACACCGGCGTATCGAAGTCGCAGTACGAGGGTATGTGCTATATCTACGAGCAGCTCAAGGATATAATGCCCGTCAATGTCTACGCCGAAATTGCGGCGCACACGGACGAATATCTCTATTTCAGAAGCGATCACCACTGGACGACCCGCGGCGCATACTACGCCTACAGAGCCTTTGCGAATGTTGCGGACTTCAAGCCCGTTGACAAGGACACCCTGCAGAGCGGCAAGCTCTCGCCGTTCCTCGGACTCTTTTATAACTACACAAAGAGTCCCGTGCTCGCAAATGACCCCGACTATGTGGAATATTTCCTTCCGCCCGTCAACACAACGGCCACAGCCTCCGATACCGACGCCGCCATGAGCGACGGCTACGGCATTCAGGTCATAAACACCGAGACGACATCCTCCAACAAATACTTAGCCTTTATAGGCGGCGACCACGGCGTTATCAAGATAACGACCGACGCTCAGAGCGACAGGAGCATTGTTGTCATAAAGGAGAGCTACGCCAACGCCTTTGTCCCGTGGCTCTGTGCAAACTACAAGACGGTCTATGTCCTCGACCCGCGTATGCTGACCGTTAAGCTCGCGGATTTCGTCAAGACCAATGCGATAGACGAGGTTCTGTTCCTCAACTATATGTTCATCCCCAGCAACCCGAAGTTTATGAATGCGCTGGAGAACATGGCATAAGCGGCAAAAAGCTTTTAAAAAAGGTCATAGTTCACGGATTAAAACGCGGATTATGACCTTTGTTTTTTTATGTACACAGTCTTTATATAAAAAGCTTGAACGGCATTTGCGGTTATGCTATAATCTTGAAAAAAGCAGGAGGAAGTTTATGAACAGCAGAAAAACAGCGGGCGCCGTCCTCGGAACTCTCGGCGGGCTGACCGCTCTGACCGCGGCTTCGGCGGAGATTTTATATAATTTCTCGATAAACACGAAATCGCCCATACATATGAGCAAGCTCAACAACCTCATTCAGAAGATGGCAAGCAAGTCCGACGGCGAGGATTCGAGCGCAAAATACAGCGGACTCACGGGCACGCCGGAAATCCGGGAATGGTACGACGAGCACGGCGAGGACGTATTTATTATGTCCGACTCTCTGCGGCTGCACGGAAGAAAGTTCGAAAATCCCGGCTCGGATTATGTTCTCGTCTGCCACGGATATACGAGCAAGGCCAGGCATATGGCGGGCTTTGTCCATAAGTTTCACTCCCTCGGCTTCAATGTTCTTGCGGTAGATGCGCGCGCCCACGGCGAAAGCGAGGGGACTAAAATCGGCATGGGCTGGCCGGAGCGCATGGACGTTATCGAGTGGATAAAGCTCATTCTCTCGTGGGACCCCGACGCGCGGATAATCCTGCACGGCGTGTCCATGGGCGCGGCGACGGTGCTCATGGCATCGGGCGAGACGCTGCCCGAAAACGTCAAGGCCGTTATCGCGGACTGCGGCTACACCTCGGAGTGGGATGAGTTCATTTGGGAGGCCGAAATGATACATATCCCGTGGTTCCCGGTGCTCAACGCAGCCTCAGCCCTCTCGAAGCTCCGCGACGGCTATGATTTCAAGCAGGCAAGCGCGCTCGAGCAGGTCAAAAAGAGCGATATTCCCACCCTGTTCATCCACGGCACGGCGGATGAGCTGGTGCCTTATAAAATGCTCGGCGAGCTGTTCTCGGCGGCGGCGTGCGAAAAGGAAAGCCTGACCGTCGAGGGAGCGGGTCACGCGCTCTCGTCCTCGGTTGAACCGGAAATATATTGGAGCACGGTTGAAAGATTCGTAGAAAAACATATAGGCAGCTAAAGCAATAACCACCGTCGCGGACGGTGGTTATTTTTTGGAAACAGGCATATTAAAAGAACGGTGCTGTTTACGGAGGCATTTTCGCATATACTTTCAGCACAGCCTTTAATGACGACCTGTTTAGACTTACTTTATAAATTTATCCGCCAACTCAACTGCCTGTTTCTCCGTGAACCCGTACATCTTGACAATAATGCCGTAACCGCTCTTGTCAAACGCCGCCCATTGACAGCTGCCGCTTTCGGTTCCGAAAAAAACACTTTTATTCTCTATTTTTGACTTTTTGAGCGACGAGGTGTCTACAAAAACCGAAGATAACTTTAAACCTCCTTCGGACACATATACAGAGTAACTGCTGCCGTTGTCTCCCTCCACAGAAGCATACCCGAGCATTACCGTGTCCGTTATTCCCTGCTCCTTGTCAATTTTATAAACAAAAAAATATTCGGTTTTGCCTTCCGTTGGAAAGTTTATGGAAAAAACAGATTTCCACTCTTTTTCTGATACGGCACGAAATTCTCCCGCCAGACGGATATCGCCTAATATTGTCCCCTTATTCCAAAGGATTTCGCCTGTCAAAGCTGAATTATTATATGAATTCCTTTCGGAGTCCTCCGCCCCTCCGGGGAATAAAGTATGATATTGAGTTTTGACGGTTATGATTGCTCCCGCGGCAATCACGGCGCAAAGACAAGCTGCCGCAACAGCATATTTCCAATGCTTGGCTGCCGAGCGTTTTTCTGTAAACGAATACACGTCAGGGGTTTCAGCGGTCGGCATTTTTTCGATTTCATCCATAATAGAATCAAAATTATCCGGCACATACTGTTCTGCGGCTTCGTCTAAAAGCTTATATATGTTTTTTTTCATAACAGACCCATCCTTTCCGATTCGAGACGCAGTTTTTTGACAGCACGGTTATACATCCAAAAAACCGTTCCCTTTTTCATGTCCTTTTCTTTTGCGATTTCGGTGAGGGTCAGCCCGACAATATGTCTTAAAACAACAATGTCCAGTTCCTTGTTATCCAATGTCCGCAGCAGGTCATCTAATACTGTTTTATTTTCAAAGAGGTTCAACTTGCCGTCCTCTCCGCCGACATCGCCGATATAATCTAACGAACAGGTTCGATTACTTTTCTTTAAGATATCTAAAGCTTTATTCTTGGCGATAGACAAGATCCACGAACGACCGTCTCCCTGCGGAATAAACGAACTGCTTTTGCTCCAGATCGTGATAAAAGTATCCTGCATAACATCTTCGGCAATCGAAGGATTTCCGCAGAAATGCAATGCGTAATAATACACAGGCTTTCTCATCTCTTTGTAAAGCTCCTCAAAAGCCGCATTATCTCCGTGAGCTGTTTTTACAATTAAATAATTGATGCTGTTTTTGGGCATATCTTCACCTCCCTACATTATAGAAACGATTGAGAATCGACTTGTATTGGCTATCTGTTAAAAAGTTTGCACACCGACCAAAAGAAAATCCCGACCGGTTAAGGTCGGGATTTTCTTTGTATAAAACGGGGGCAAGAAGATGGTAGGTGTCTGATTTATTCGGCCTGCTTCGAGTATTTCTTGAGATAGATAACTCTCATGAGCAGGCACTCGATGGGATTTATCGGCTTGCACTTACCGAAGAGGCCGGAGCCTATGTAGGTAAGGCAGCTCTTTTCTGCGATCATCTCGACCGCACCCGCGTTGCTCTCGTTCGAGCCGCAGCAGAGCGCGCCGCCGTCCTTGACGAGAACGCAGTGGCGACCCTTGAGCGCTCTGACTACCTTCTTGGGGGAGTTCTTGGCGCATTTGAGGCTCGTGCCGATTATCTGGGCGCTGTCGTCAAGCTGCGGCCTGACGGTCTTGCCCATGGCGGCGACTGCGAGCACCTCGGGAGCCTGAGAATAGAGAATAGCATTGATATCCTCGCGTGAAGCATATATGGCGCGATGGAGGTCTGCCGTCGGAATCTCTCCCTCGCCGCTGACCGCCGAGGTCACGGGGTCTACGGTGACGGTGTGCTCCTTATCGCCGGGAGCATAGAATACTATCTTTCCGCTTGCGTCTCTATACGAGTTATTATAACAGGTTTCGTCATGCTTGACAATAGTTTTTCCGTGTTTTTGTGCCCAGGAAACACACATTTCGCTCAAGTCGGCAATTTTTTCTCCGAACTTTCTGTCGAAAAGGTCGAGAACATAAAGCGCGCTCTCGCGCTCGAGCGTGGCGGCGACGTTGAACGCCTCCTCGCTGTCCTTGCCGTAGCAGACGGCTCCGTGGTGCGCCATGATAACTGCCTTGCTGTCCATGTCGGCGGCAACTGCGGCGGCGACGCCCTTTTTGAGCTTCTTCGTGCCGGGCAGACCGTAAGAGCCGAGCATGACTCTGTCGCCTATAACCTTGCGTCCCTTTTCGGTCAGCGAGGGGATACCCTGCGTTGTTGCGCTGATTATGGACGCAAACTTCTGATGGGTGTGGATGACGAAGCCCGCGTCGGGATGAGCCTTGTAGACCTCGGCGTGAACGCCCTTTTCGGAGGAGGGCTTGACGCTGCCCTCGTAGCTCAGGGTGTCGATTTTTACCTCAACAATGTCGTCGGGGGTCAGTCCGTCGTAGGGCTTTCCGCTCGGGGTGATGACAAAGCTGTTTTCGTCAACGCGGCAGCTGACGTTGCCCCAGGTTCTTGCGATAAGACCGGTCTCGACAAGGCGCAGACCCGCTGCGATAACTTCTTTTTTTGCCTGTAAAATATCCATGAAAACCGTCCTTTCGGGAAAAAGATTTAAATTGTGCCGGTGAACAATTTTGTACTACAGTTCAATTATAACACAAGCAGACCAAATGTCAACAATTTACTTCTCGGGTTCGCTCTCTTCTTTTGACTCTTTTTCGGGCTCTTTTTCGCCCTCGGAGCCGTCCGCCGTCGGAGCCGGAGCGTCCTGCGCCGCCGCCTTTTTCGAGCTGCGCCAGATGTGTATAACTCCGTCGTCGTTGAGAACCTTGAGCACGGTTATCATTATAGGCATAATAAATATTCCGATAAAGCCGAACAGCTGAACGCCGATATACATACCCATTATGCTGACTATCGCCGGGATGCCGAGGTTGTTTGCGACTATCTTCGGCTCGATTATCTGACGTATGACGGTTATGCAGGCATATATGACGAGCAGTCCGATACCGAGACCGTAGCTCTTATTTATCAGCGAGAACACCGCCCACGGGATAACGACCGTTCCCGTGCCGAGCACGGGCAGAATATCGACTATTGCGGTGATTATTGCGATAATAAATATATATCCGCTCTTGTAGACGCCTATAATTTTGAGCACGCCCAGACCTATCAGCATTTCGAAAAAGGTGACGAGCATTATAAGCGCATAGGACTTGACGAGCTTGCCCATGGAGGAGACCACTATCTTCTTTGTCTTTGAGAGCGTTCTGCGCTTCTGCGGGGTCAGCTGATTCTTGATAAAGCCGACTATGCCGTCATATCCGGCGGTCATAAAGCAGGCCGCGATAATAAACAGGAGCATACCGACCAAGATGCTCGGTATCTGCTTTGCGGTTGACCAAACGCCGCTGAGCGAGGGCTTGAGAAGTGACAGGAGATTTATACCCGCGCTGCTCTCGCCGTTCTGCGTGCGCAGAGCCGCCCGCTCCTCCGATGAGAGCAGGAGCTTGTCGGACAGCGATTTTATCGCTTCCTCCGCGGAGCTCTTGAGTCCTCCGGGCAGGCGCTCGGCGAGGCGGTAGAGTGACTCCTCCCAGCCCTTTACGTAGTCCGGAAGCTTCTTGAGCCATTCGCCGAGAGTCGAAGCGAGGCCCTTTGCCTCTGCCACGACCCTTGCACCCGTCAGGGCGATCAAGGTTGCCAGCAGCGCGATTATCAGCAGAACCGCAATAACGGAGACTATTCCTTTTTTGATATGCGTCTTTTTCGAGAGGAAGTTTGTCGGGCGCTGCAGCGCGACTGCGAGGACAAAAGCGAATATGAACGGCGCGACAGTCCAGAACGCATATTTCATAAACAGATAAAACGCACCGAGCACGAGCGCGATATACGCGACGTTTATCAGCACGGCTCTTCTTCTTTCAACAGTTTCCGGAGACATTTTCTGCACCTCTTCTTTCAACGGTCTTTATTTCTGTTTACGGTTTCAAGGCGGCATAATACATCATATATATTATACTATTTTGCCTTAAAACTCAATGAGTTTGAAAAATACTTCACAAAAAAGTAAAAAAGTTTTCTTTTGAGACTTTATCGCCGCCCGCCTTTGTGATAAAATAGTAAAAAAATAACAGTGGGGAGAAAGTTGCCATGTATATAGCTATAATGGGCTACGGCGTTGTCGGAAGCGGCGTTGCCGAGGTCATCAACAAAAATCACGACAGTATAGTAAGAAAGAGCACTCAGTCCGAGCTCGAGATAAAATATATCCTCGACCTCAAGGACTTCCCCGGGGACCCCAACGAGAAGCTCTTTACAAAAGATTTCAACATCATCCTCAACGACCCCGAGGTTAAGGTCGTCGTCGAGACAATGGGCGGCCTTCATCCGGCATACGAGTTTGTCTCCGCCTGCCTCAAGGCGGGCAAGAGCGTCGTCACCTCGAATAAAGAGCTTGTCGCCGCCAAGGGCTGCGAGCTGCTGAAATATGCCGCGCAGCACAACGTAAACTTCCTGTTTGAGGCGTCGGTCGGCGGCGGTATTCCGATAATCAGGCCGATAAGCCAGTGCCTCGCCGCAAATGAGATAGACGAATTCGCCGGCATATTAAACGGCACGACAAACTTCATTCTCACCAAGATGATAAACGACAATATGGCGTTTGAGGATGCGCTCAAGCTCGCGCAGGATAACGGCTACGCCGAGCGCGACCCCTCCGCCGATATTCTCGGCTTCGACGCGTGCCGCAAGGTCTGCATACTCGCCTCGCTCTGCTTCGGCAAGCACGTCTATCCCGAGCAGGTGCATACCGAGGGCATAACCGAGATAACCCTTGAGGACGTTGACTACGCCAAGGATTGGGGCGGAGTCATAAAGCTGCTCGGCAGGGCGCGCAAGAGCGAGGACGGCAAGCACATCTATGCGATAGTCAGCCCCGCATTTGTCAATCATCACAGCCAGCTCGCAAGCGTCGACGATGTTTTCAACGCTATTCTCGTGCGCGGCGACGCGATAGGCGACGTCGTGTTCTACGGCAGAGGCGCGGGCAAGCTGCCCACCGCGAGCGCGGTCGTCGGCGATGTCATTGACTGCGCACGCCATGAGAACAAGCAGAAATTCTTCGGCTGGGCGGACAGCGAGGAGGGCTATGTAGCCGACTACCTCGATATGCCCACTGCGCTCTACGTCAGAGGACGCGCTCAGCAAAAGCAGCAGGTCATCTCCTCGGCGGAGAAAACCTTCGGCGAAATAAAGCTCTTAAAGCGCGCCGGTGCGCCGGAGGACGAGTTCGCCTTTGTAACTCCCGCAGCCTCGGAGCGCGAGCTTCGCACGAAGCTCGAAACCCTGCTCGGCGCGGAGATTATTTCGACAATCAGGGTTACGGATTATTGATAAAAATTCAAGCGGGACTGTCTTACAGGCAGCCCCGTTTTTTATGGGCGGGGATATTCGCTTGCGGCAGACGGCGCACACGGGCGAGTCTCTGCCCGCCGTTATTTCTCCCGTTAAATAAAGCAAAAATCCGCCGTATCGGTCACACGGCGGATAATTTTATTATATGAGTTTAGCTTATACTCCGAACTGGCTGGCGTAGAGTTCTCGGTAGAAGCCGTTTGCCGCAAGGAGCTGTTCGTGCGTGCCCTGCTCGACTATAGTACCGTCGTTCATAACGAGGATAACGTCGGCGTCGCGTATGGTCGAGAGTCTGTGGGCTATGACAAAGCTCGTTCGGCCGTTCATCAGCGCGTTCATCGCCTTTTGGATGTGCACCTCCGTGCGCGTGTCAACGGAGCTCGTCGCCTCGTCGAGTATGAGCACGGACGGATTTGCGAGAATCGCGCGGGCTATAGTCAGAAGCTGACGCTGACCCTGCGAGATATTTTCGCCGTTCTCCTCGAGCATGGTCTCATACCCGTCGGGCAGAGTGCTTATGAAGTGGTGAACCCTTGCGGCCTTCGCCGCGCCGATGACCTCCTCGCGTGAGCAGCCCTTACGTCCGTAGGCGATATTCTCCATTATCGTGCCCTCAAACAGCCATGTGTCCTGGAGCACCATGCCGAATACGCTGCGCAGATTTTCGCGCGGGATAGAGCGGATATCGTGCCCGTCGAGAAGAATTTCGCCTCGGTTTACGTCATAGAAGCGCATGAGCAGGTTGACAAATGTGGTCTTGCCCGCTCCCGTCGGCCCCACTATCGCAACGAGCTGACCCGGCTCGACTTTAAGATTCATATTTTCGATAAGCGGCGCGTCGGGGGAATAGCTGAAGCAGACATCCCTGAACTCGACCTCGCCGCGGGGCTCTTCAATGCGCGTATCGTAGCAGTCCGCGCACTCATCGGGCTCGTCGAGCAGCTTGAATACGCGCTCCGCACTCGCGAGGGAGGACTGAAGGTTGTTTGCAATATTGCCTATGCTGACAAGCGGCTGCATGAAGAGCTTTGAATAGGTGAAGAAGGTCGTTATGTCGCCGAGCGTGAACGTGCCCTTCAGGACATAGACGCTGCCTATGACGCAGATGAGCACATAGGCTATGTTGCTGACAAAGTTCATTATCGGACCGATTATACCGGAGATGAACTGCGCCTTGTAGCCTGCCTTTGCGAGGCTGACGTTGATATCGTCGAACTCGTCTATCGCCTGCTTTTCGTGGTCAAAGACCTTTATGAGCGTATGTCCGGTGTACATCTCCTCGATGTGTCCGTTTATGTTGCCCGTCTCGTCCCACTGGCGGCGGAAATAGCGCTTTGAGCGCTTCGAGATGAGCGAAATTACAAGCAGGCTCGGCGGTAAAACGGAGAGCGTGATGAGGGTCAGCTGCCAGCTGACATAGAACATCAGCGCGAGCATTCCGAGAAAGCTTACCGCGGAGGTTATTATCTGAATGAGGTTGTTTTGCAGGGTGTTGCTGATATTGTCGATATCGTTCATCATCTTGCTGAGGATATCGCCCTTTGAGTGCGAGTCGATATAGCTCAGCGGCAGATGGGTGAGCTTATCGTTGACCCTGTCGCGCAAATCGCGCACGACGGACTGAGTTATGCCCGCCATGACATAGTGCTGAATATAGCTCAGCAGCGCGCTCAGGCCGTAGATGCCGAGAATGGTCAGAAGGATTTTCTGTATCTTCGAAAAATCGAGGCTGCCGCCCGAAAGCTTGATATCCGCCTGCTCCTTTATCGCGTCAACTATGTCGCCGAGGAACAGCGGCCCCGTGACGGTCAGCACCGTGCCGATAACGCCCGCTATGAGCACGACTGTCAGGCCGGGGACAAAGGGCTTGAGCAGCGGCGTAAAGCGCGAGACGGCCCCCTTGAAATTCTTCGGCTTCTCGCCGGGACGGCGGTTTTCGCCGGAATATTCTTTATATTTTCTTCTCGCCGATGACGTGCGCTTTCTTTTCAGAGGTGATTTTCTGCTCATGCGAGTTCCTCCTTTGAAAGCTGAGATTGTGCTATTTCGCGGTAGACCGTGCAGGTTTCGAGCAGCTCGCGGTGAGTGCCTATGCCCGCAACCTTGCCCTCATCGAGCACGATTATGCGGCTCGCGTCGATTATCGTTCCGACTCTCTGGGCTACGATTATCTTCGTTATATCCGGCATCCGCTCGCGCAGAGCCCTGCGGAGCTTCGCGTCGGTAGAGAAGTCGAGAGCCGAAAAGCTGTCGTCAAAAACATATATTTCGGCCTTTCTTATCAGCACTCGCGCTATTGCAAGCCGCTGACGCTGACCGCCCGAGAGGTTTTTGCCGTTTTGCGAAAGCTCGCTGTCGAGTCCGTCCGGCATGGCTCTGACGAAGTCGGCGGCCTGGGCGGTCTCGAGCGCCTCCCACATCTCCTCCTCCGTGGCGTCGGGCTTGCCCATGCGCAGATTGTCGGCAACGGTGCCGCTGAACAAAAACGCGCTCTGCGGGATGAAGCCTATCTTTTCGTGGAGCGTCTGCATGGACATATTCTTTATCTCCACGCCGTCAATCAAGATCCTGCCGCCCGAGACATCGTAGAATCGGGGTATCAGGTTGACGAGCGTCGATTTTCCCGAGCCCGTCGAGCCGATAACGGCAGTAGTCTCGCCCGGCATGGTCTTAAACGAGATACGCGAGAGTATCGGCGAATCCGCGCCCGGATAGCTGAAGCTCACGCAGTCAAATTCAAGCTCGCTGCGGCGCTCGGGGTCGGGGGTTATCGGGTGCTCCGTCTCCTTTATCATCGGAACCAAGTCGAGCACCTCGTTGATTCTCTTTGCCGATATCTCGGCCTTCGGGAGCATGACAAACAGCGATGCCGCCATGGAGACCGCGTAAATTATCATTATCATATAGACCATGAACGCCTGTAGATCGCCGACGGTGTTGGATATCTGCGCGCTGTCCGCAACGGCGTCGAGCGCGTCTATCTGGTCGGCGGCCATCTTCAGCAGAATCGCAACCAAGGCGTAGCAGAGAAGCGTTGCGAGCGGGATAAGAAACGCGAAGATGCGGTTTATCTTGAGCATGAGCCCCGTCAAATCGTAGTTCGCCTTGCGGAATCGCCCGTCCTCATACTCGGAGCGGTTGAAGGCACGGATGACGCGGATACCGCTGAGCTTTTCGCGCAGGATGAGGTTCAGGCGGTCGGTCTTTTTCTGCGCCTTGTCGAACATGGGCATGACCTGCTTTGCGACAAAGAGCGCTATGACAAGAATTATCGGAATGGCTATGAACATGACTGTCGAGAGGCGCTTGTTCAGCGTGAACGCCATAACAGCGCCGCCGACCATGACTATCGGCGCGCTGATAATAATGCGTATCATCATCAGCACCATATCCTGTATCTGGCGGATATCGTTCGTCGTTCGGGTTATCAGCGAGGGCGTTCCTATCTTGTCGATATCGCACTGGCTCAGCGACTCGACCTTGACGAATATCGCGCGGCGAAGCGAGAGCCCGAAGCAGGCGGAGACCTTCGACGAATAGTAGCTGCCCGCAACAGCAGCGCCTATCGCTATGGCGGAGAGCGCGGCCATGGCGCCGCCCAAAAGCCGAACGAGGCCTATACGCCCGTCGTCGATGCCGGTGTTTATCATCATAGCCATCATCGCGGGCAAAATGAGCTGCATGAGGTTATTAAACAGCGAGAAAAACAGCGCCGCCACAGTAGCTCCCATATACGGTTTTAAGAATTTAACTATCTTAGTCACTGGCAGGGATACCTCCGTCCGTCAAAAAAAGGGACATACTTATAGCTTATTTTATCATTTAAATATGAACGGTTCAATAACTTTGGTAAACTTTGGGCGACAAATTGAATATATATTGCACGGACTCAATAAAAAGGGGCGAAAATATGGACTTGTATTCTATGAGCGCCGCAGAAGCGGTTGAAAAGCTCGGCAGCGAGACGGACAGGGGCTTGAGCTCCCGCGAGGCGGAGAAGAGGCTCGGCAGGGACGGCGAAAACCTGCTGCGCGGCAAAAAGAAGAAGAGCCTTGCGGCGGAGTTTTTCGAGCAGTTCAAGGACTTCACGGTAATAGTGCTGCTGATAGCGAGCGGCGTGTCGTTTGCAACCTCCTTTCTGGAGGAACGCGGCGACTTCGCCGACCCGATAATGATACTGATAATAGTTATATTGAATGCCGCCGTCGGAGTTATCCAGCAGAGGCGTGCGGAGCATTCGCTCGAGGCGCTCAAAAATATGTCCGCGCCGACCGCCACGGTCATAAGAGACGGCAAGGAGACAATAATTCCCGCGTCGAAGCTCGTTCGGGGGGACATTATAGAAGTGCGGGCGGGTGATTTAGTCCCCGCGGACGCGCGGCTGATAACCTCACACTCCCTCTTTGCGCAGGAGAGCGCACTGACGGGAGAGTCCGTGCCGTGCGAAAAGGACGCGAGGGCAGCAGTCAAAAAGGGCAGCGAGCAGGCGGAAATAAAAAATATGATATTCTCGTCTACCGTCATAACCGCGGGTCACGCCCGAGCCGTAGTGACCGAGACGGGCATGGACACGGCGGTAGGAAAAATAGCGCATCTTCTCAACACCGAGGATGAACCGACAACGCCGCTTCAAATAAAGCTCGCAAAGATAGGCAAGGCGCTCGGCATAGGCGCGCTCTCGGTCTGTGCGCTGATATTCATGCTGAGCATACTGCGCGGCATAGGCGTGCTCAGCGCATTCATGCTCTCCGTAAGTCTCGCCGTCGCGGCGATACCGGAGGGGCTTCCGGCGGTGGTCACGGTAGTTCTCTCGCTCGGCGTGCAGAGGATGGCAAAGAGCAACGCCGTCATACGCCGCCTGCCCGCGGTCGAGACGCTCGGCGCGGCTACATATATCTGCTCAGACAAGACGGGGACGCTGACGCAGAACAAGATGACCGTCACCGCCGCCTGCTCTGCGTCGGATGAAATCCCGCTGACGGGAGACGCGGCGAAAAAGCTTTTTGCTCTCGCCGCGCTCTGCTGCGACGCAAAGCATACGGGCAGGGGCGAGGTCTCCGGCGAGCCGACGGAGGCGGCGATAGTCGCGGCGGCAGAGAGGTCGGGCACGGACACCGAAAAGCTCCGCCGAAAAATGCCGCGAACAGACGAAATCCCGTTCTCGTCCGAGCGAAAAATGATGTCTGTCGCAATAAAAGACGGGGATAAAACAATAACGGTCGCAAAGGGTGCGCCCGACGTGCTGATAAAGCACTGCACCGACATAATATTAAACGGCAGGAAAATCCCCATGACTTCGGCTCTGCGCGAAAAAATACTGCGTCTTAATTCCTCGCTCGCCGACCGCGCACTCAGAGTAATAGCGGTTGCGGCGGGCGATACGAAAAACGGAAAACCCGACGAGACGGGGCTTGCCTTCTGCGGGCTCATAGGTATGGAGGATCCGCCGCGCAAGGAGGCATATGAGGCGGTAAAAACCTGCCGCCGCGCGGGTATAACTCCGGTCATGATAACCGGGGATCACGCGGGAACGGCCTGCGCCACGGCAAAAAAGCTCGGCATACTCTCGCGCTCCGGCGAATGCCTCACGGGGGCGCAGATAGACAAAATGGGCGAAAACGAGTTCGCTCAAGCCGTGCGCACCTGCCGCGTATATGCGCGGGTAACGCCCGAGCACAAGGTGCGGATAGTCAAGGCTCTGCGCGCCCACGGCGAGATAGTCGCCATGACAGGCGACGGGGTAAACGACGCGCCCGCCCTCAAGGCCGCCGACATCGGCTGCGCCATGGGCAAGGGCGGCACGCAGGTGGCGCAGAACGCCGCAGACATGATTCTGACCGACGACAATTTCGCAACTATAGTCAAGGCAGTCGCCGGGGGGCGCGGAATATACGACAACATCCGCCGCGCGATACACTATCTGCTCGGCTGCAATATCGGCGAGATACTCTGCGTCTTTGCGGCGACGCTCTTCGGAATGCCCGCGCCGCTTCTGCCGATACAGCTCCTCTTTATAAATCTCGTCACCGACTCGCTCCCCGCCCTCGCGCTCGGCGCGGAGATGCCCGACAGCCGCGTTATGCAGCGTCCCCCGCGCGACAGCGCCAAGAGCTTTTTCGCCGACCGCACGGGACTCGACATAGCCCTCGAGGGAATGCTGATAGGCGCACTGAGCCTGTTTGCGTTCGTCGCGGGCAACTCGCTGTTCAAAAACTCCTGCGTCGAGCTCGGACGCACCATGGCTTTCGCCGCGCAGAGTCTCTGCGAGATAGCTCACTCGTTCAATATGCGCTCGCGCCGCTCGGTTTTCAGCATCGGCATCTTCTCGAACCGAAAGCTCACCGTCTGCGCGGCTCTGTGCGCCGCACTCCAGCTGACAGTCATGACCGTCCCGCCGCTCGCGGCGCTGCTTAACGTGTCCGCTCTCACCCCCGCCGAATGGCTGACGGTAGCAGCCCTTGCCATTTCCCCCATAGCGTTCTCGGAGCTCGGAAAGGCAGTCGGAGGGAAACGGGAAACGGAGTAAGTAAAAAAACAGGTGCGCGGCAATTTCTTCAAGCGGGGAAACTGTTGCGAAATCACAAAGCTTATATAAATCGGGCGTTGAGGGGATGTCGTCATCAATACACCGTAGGGTGGATATTACGCCCCTGCACGGTTAGGTCATTTTGCAATATTAAAATTGTTTGCCTGACGACGCTTTCTCTCCCCCAGATCCCGATTTACAGAGCACACAACCTTAGCATTGCGCATACTCTCCGCAACGGCGAAAGCGCGGCGGAGATACTGCAAGCCTATGGAAAATTGCTGCGGGACGTGATATAATCGGGGTGTAAAAGCATTTTGACACGGGAAAAGTGCGGATGTCAAACGGATTTGATAGACAGGAGAGCGTTTTCGGCGTAAGCTGAAAGCGAAAAAAGGAGGCGCGGCAGATGGATATCGGAAAGAAGCTCAGGGACGCGAGAAACGCGGCGGGACTGACTCAGGAGAGCGCGGCGGAGTCTCTCGGAGTGAGCCGTCAAAGCGTATCGAATTGGGAGACAGGAGTTTCCCAAAGTTAAAGATACCACATCAATCCCACGCGGACTTTTGCTCAACCGATACAGCCGGAGGGCTGGATAACAAGAAAAGGCGGTATGCGCCCCGTGGAGGGGTAGCGTACCGCCTTTTCTTGTGGAGGTTTCCAAAGGGGGCAACGCCCCCATTTGGCACACGACTTTGCGAAGCAAAGTGTAGTGTGTTATACGCTCTGTCGGCGTTGCCGTGAAAATGCCGTTGCCGCCGGGGAGGGCAAGGGCATTTGAAGCGGCAGGAAAACAGGGCTGTGCTTGCGTGGCGTGGAGCCGCAAGCGCAGGTCTGGTTTCATCAGCAGACAGGGCGTATATGAAAGCCCCCGTCCCTCGTCCTACGCTCCGACTTGTGGACAAAGTGTCCCGAAGTTGTGGCCACACTCCCGGAAAAGTAGCAGGACAGCGGGCAACCGTCAAGGCTGAAATGAACGGGGTTACACCCGGCCTTGACCGCCGCCCGCCGCCCCGCTGGATGGGTGGACAAGGCGGCCAATCCCTCAAAGTGCTTGGCCGCGCTCTTTCTGATTTTGAGGTATTCAGTTTTTCAAAATTGAATAATCAAAATAAATTTTTTCGATTGAAAAAATTTTATTTGTTATCATCTTCAATGCCATATTTTTTCTTTTGCCGAATCACATAATTACTGATTTTTTCATCATATAGTGGATACTGGTAATCCAACTGGCATGCCACTTCTGACGAAACCTCCCGGAACAATGCCATACATTGTTCAAAGGATTCCCACATATGGGGATAGGAATCCATATTATAAGTGGACATAAGTCGTTCCCACAATTCCTCTGGGACATATTGCTTCATAAATTTATAGTTTTTTCCCAAACTGAAATGAAATCCCTGTTTGATACCAATCAGCCAGGAAATCATGCGAAGCAATTCTTTTCGTACTATATCATTCATATGGTCAATAGCAAAAAGAATTTCTTTGCGGCATAAGCCCTTTACTACATATGTTGTAGTATTCCAAAATTCATTACAGCAATCGTCAAACATTCTTTGAGTAGGCTTCTGCAAGTGGTAGTCTATATCCGTTGGTATTGGCGGCTTTACGATACGGTTGTCTTTATCCAACAGTAACTTTACCAGTTTATCCCATGTAAAATACTCGTCTATCAGTTCCAGCGGCAGCAAAGTTAAATCTATCTTAACATCATCAGTAAACAGCATTAAATATGAAAATCCCTTTTCTACAGCTGGAAATAATTCCATATCTTCCGGCTTTTGCAGAATCAACCTTTCACCAAATATATCTAGCCATTTATCATCACTTGTGAAGCTGTCCATATCCGTAACAAAAAAAGTAATATCAAAATCCTGAAAATCATCAGGCGGAATATTTGTATTTGTTCTAGATCCTTCCAAAGTAACCATGCGAATGCGTTTGTCTGTTTTTGCAAAATTCAAAACAATATCATAAACTTCCTTTTCTGATCTCATTTTTATCTCCTCCAATTATTGAAATAGGTGTGAAGCCATTTTAGGGCTTTCCCGCCTTGATTACCCTTTAGCAAAGACGGGCGGGACTGTCAACGGCGGCGCATTTATGCGCCGTTCATCTTGACCGTTGACTGGCTCGGCTGGCTTTGCTATCTCTCCGATAAACCTGAATTCATTTAATGTACTTATTTTTAGTGCATATAAAAGGTTATATCAAATTTTCCCGACTGCTTTGTGTTTTCATATATTTTAGTATCAAGTCCGCCAATTTCAAAACCGCAAGCCAAATAAAACAAGCACGCATTCAAATTGTTGTCCTGACCAACAGTATACAAACCTGCATACCCATTTGCTATGGCATATTGATAAGATGCCTTAATTAGCTGTTTACCAATACCTTTACCACGCATTTTGCATTTGACTTTCAAGTCGTATAAAAAAAGACAGGGATTGAATACAGGAGTCAATATTGCTAATCCAATACAATCCGCTCCCTCATATGCTCCGATAAAAACATAGTCTTTCATCTCATGATAATTGTAGTTTTCATCTGGGAATGTCATTTCTTCAATCTGTTCAGAAGGCAATAGTTTTTCTGTATGTTCCCACCTGTCTCCGTTGTAGGTAATAACCATTCGTCCCCTAATGGGAAAAGGTTCGTTGGGAATATTTATATCTGCGGCGTGTTTTTCATCAATAAATCTAATTTCCACTCCTTACACCTCACTAAATCAAATTTTTCCGTTCTCTTACTTTCTCCCTCGCTGCGGCTTTGGATTTTTCAGTAAATCCGATTTCTGTGCAATTTTTTTCAACCACTTCTTTTCTTCCTCTGACAGTTTCCCATAGTTCAGCTTGAGCCGCTTACAGATAAATGCCATAGCCGCCTGCTCCGGGTCGCTGTCCTCTCTGGTGGTTTCCTCTGCGGTCTGCAAAAAATCTTCCAGTGGATTGTCCTCCGGGACACTGAAAAAATCGTCCTTGTGGGCTTCCCGCAGGTCGAAGGCTATCTTGTTTATGTCCTGCTGTATCACATAGCGGCAAAAGCTGTCGTCGTCAATGTGGGCGGCGATAAGCTGTCGCAGCTGCGGGTCAGTCAAGCCGGGATTGTGTTGTTTCATAATCGTTGCACTCACGGCGTCCACAATGGCGTTTGCACTCTGTACCTGTTTTCCCGCCACGCCGTTCACATAGATTTCAAGGTCGGCCATGAGCCGGGGAAAATCCGGGTGGGTCGCCAGTTCACACAAAAGGGAATTGTCCACCAGCCCGCTTTTCAATAGTTCAATCATATCATCACTCAAATGCAGGTCTGCAAGATCGGCGTTTGGGTGATTTCTTGTTTGAGAACGGCCCAGCAGATAATCAACAGTCACTTCGTAAAACTTTGCCAACTCAATAAGGGCGTAATGGCTGATGTCCTTGAAGTTGTCCCCCTCATAACTCCCTAAAGCGGACTTGGAGAGGTGGGTTTTCTCCGCAAGCTGTTCCAGCGTCAGACCGCGTTCCACACGCAGGTCTTTCAATCGTTCTTGTATGGATAGTTCCATGCGCTCCCCCTTGTCTGCAAATATCATTTTTATTATACCACAATTCCGAAAGCGTGGAAATAGCCTGTTTTTTAGGCCAATTTCCTACCTTTCGGATATACGGGACGGGCGGTCATTTAGGTGTAGACTTAGGGTAGTTCATCGATGGACAGCACCTTGAAAACAGAATGACCGTCCGAAAAGGAATACCCCGGATGGGGAAGCACCGCAAGGAGCCGGACTTCGGGACATTTTGTCCCGAAGTTGCGGGGAGCGTGCCAACGCTGGAATACGCCGCAGGAATGGGGCAGGAAACCTTTTCGGGGAGAACGGCAACGGAAAGCAA